>Ga0123335_1000062_pt1 | contig 143308 bp, 137 predicted proteins | sample BiotimSIPDNA_2_FD_89707 | JGI IMG/M metagenome (GOLD analysis project Ga0123335, IMG submission 89707) | Anaerobic biogas reactor microbial communites from Washington, USA - Biogas_R2 time_0 SIP DNA | ecosystem: Engineered > Bioreactor > Anaerobic > Unclassified | place: Washington, USA... | reverse complement strand
TGACAAAACAACAATTTAGAAGGTACTTGCTAGAATCAGAGTGGCGATTTAATCACAAAAAAACACTAGCAAAAGACTTACAAAAATTACTTAAAAATTACTAATTAACTGGGCAAGACCCTTAATAATTACTCAAAATCATGATTATGATCATGGATCAGCGCTACCATACAATAGTAAATATATGTATAAGCCGGTAATTATTGAAGACAACGTATGGATTGGATCAAGAGTGATTATTTTGCCTGGTTCTATTATTGGTGAAGGGGCGATAATCCAAGCAGGAAGTGTTGTAGCGAGTAAAATACCTCCTTTAGCCATAGCTGGAGGCCATCCAGCGCAACCATTTAAATATCGAGATAAGAATCACTATTTTAAGTTAAAGAAGCGAAATCGATTTATATAACAAATGTAACTAATTAAAATTGCAAAAAATATTTTACTATTTTTTTATAAGTAGCTCAAATGTATAAACCCTTAGTTTCAGTAATACTACCAACTTTCAATAGAGCCTCAACTCTCCCAAGAGCAATTGACAGTGTACTTACTCAAACATATGCAAATTTGGAGTTAATCATTGTTGACGATGGTTCTACTGACAATACTCATGAATTACTAAAAAAATATCAAAAGGTAGATAAAAGAGTTAAAGTTATTTATAACAAACAAAATTTAGGCGCCCCGTTATCAAGAAATAAAGGAATAAAAGCTTCAAATGGAGATTACATTGCTTTTCAAGATAGCGATGATGAGTGGTTAAAAGAGAAATTAATTAAAGAGATGAGTGTCTTCTCTAACTTTCCTAAAGTTGGATTAGTTTACTCATTGCCCGTAAGTAATAAAAAAAGAATCAATTTATTTAATTTCAATAAAACAAGAATATTTTCCTCAACAGAAATTCAGCAAAAAATCTTGTATATAAATACAATTAATATTCATGTCATTGTAAAAAAACAACTATTAATTAAAGCAGGGCTATTTGATATTGAATTGCCTCGTTTTCAAGATTGGGAACTATGGATAAGATTAAGTAAATTAACATCATTTGCTTGCACAAATCAAAAAATGTTTATTTCTTATTTATCGTATGATGGCATATCAACAAGTGGTTTAAAAAAATATATCTATGCTACTGAATATATTTTATCAAAACATAAATTATTATTTTTAGCATATCCAAAAGCATATTCAAAAAGATTATTATTACTTGGTGACAGTTATTTAAGACAGGGCAAAAGCAAAAGAGGTTTACAATTAATAAATAATTCAGTTAGGATTTATATAACTATTCAAAACCTAGGTATATATATTTTTATCAAGTTATTTGGGATAAAAATTTATCTCAAATTTTCATTTCCATTTATTCAATACTCGATTTAATTAATCACACATGAAATTAATACTAATCAAATCAGTTAAATATATATTTTTATTTAGTCCTTTATTGTTATTTCTTATTATTTTTTTTACGAGAAATTTGGCTTCATATGGATTTATTACTTCAGACGAAACAGTTAATTATTCTTTTGCATCATCTCAAAAGAAATTTGGGGTTCCTTATTTTATTTCAGCATTAAACACCCTAACACAATCTTCAATATATAAACCAAGAGGTACTATTACTAATCAAGACAAGGTTCTCTCTCGTAAATTTCTTGGATATCCATTGATTATTGGATCTATAGCAAGATTATTTAATATTGAAATATCAGCAATTTTTAATGCCGTAATTTTTATATCTTTGTTTATTGTTATATATAAAATATTTTTAGAATTAAAATTAAAGAATAGTTTACTATTGTCATTGCTAGTAGCATTAATGCCTCCAATCACTTATTGGACATATAACTATTATTTTGAAAATGTCTTAGGCTTATTGTTTTTTGCTTTGGGTATACTTTTTGTTGTCAAAATGGAGATGAAGAAGAAAAATCAAACAGTTTTTACTATATTTTCCATATTTTTTTTCACGTTGGGAGGATATGTTAGATACGATTATTTACTTTTTTATCTACCTCTATTAATAATGGGTTTATTTTTTTTTCATCCAAAAATAAAACAGCTAATCATTTATTTATTATTTTCAATCATATTTTTAACTCCATTGCTAATCATTAATAATTCTCTCTATGGTCATCCCTTGAGCAGTGGACAGTCAAGTAAAATTGAAAATAGATCTCCTTATGTTGGAGGTGGTAGCAACATATCTGTTTATCCGAAGAACTTGAAAGTGGTTACTTTAGCATTATCTTTTCACTTGTGTTTTTTTATTGTAGTAATTTACTCCATTATTAAAGATATCAATAAGCCAAAAAATGAGAATAGTAAAATAATGTTTTATCTCAGTATTTGTACGATAATATCCTTTCTATTCTTCTCTAAATTTTGGTTAGCAGGAGTTCCAGCAAAAGCAAATTTTTATATTAGAGATTCTTATGTAAGATACTTTCTTCCAATGTATTTTTTAATTTTTATGATCACTTCATATATTGTCGACACATATATTAATAATAAAAGATTATTTAAAATAGCAATATTTTTAATTATTATTGCTTCCGTTTTAATATCAGCTAATCAAATTCTCAGAGATGATCGACTGCGATCAAAATATATTGATCTTGCCGAAAATATTATTAATCATACTGAATCAGACTCAATTATTTATATTGATAATATGGATAAGGTTATTTTTCCTCACAGAGAGATTGGTTATTTAAGTAGCGATAAGATCAAAGAGAATTATGAAGAAATCGTTGACAATATCCTCACTGTAAATCAATTAAATAGAAAACAATATTTTTATCTTTGTTCTTTGGAGGAAAATAACAATTTTTTAAATTTTGCTTTACAAAAAGGGATAATATTTACAAATATTGAAAATTGTCTTTATTTAATCGATATGTAACTTTCCAACAAAACCATCTTTTAATCCGTAAAAAAAACTTTTTAATGAAATAAAACTAGAACCAGTTAAAGTTATAAACAGAACTTTAAAAAAAGTATGGGAAATAATAAACCATATTAATCTTATTCTTTTAAAATATGTTTTTGCAAAAATAATACTATTTCTTCCTTGCAAGTATGCTTGAAATGGTTGGATTGCATTATATTTGAATTTGTATAATTTTAATTTCTTCTTATGATAAATAATACTTTCGGGAATTACTATTAAACCATACTGTTGTTTTCTGGCACGAAAAGAATAATCTACATCCTCAAAGTAAGCAAAATATTTTTCATTCATTAAACCAATTTGTTTAATAATCTTAGATTTAATAAGCATTGAACACCCTGTAATAAACATAGGATATGTCTTATTTATCCATAGACTTGTTTTAGTATTTTTCCCGATCATTTTAATTATTCCCGTGAAAGACGAGATGTAACCACCCATCGACCAAACACAATCGGTATTATGATAGAGAATTTTTGGAGAAAGAATTCCCACTTTTTTATGTGTTTCACCATAGTTAACCAAAATATCTAGAAAATCTTTAGTAACGATAGTGTCGTTATTTAGCAATAAAACATAATCAGCTTTTTGAGAAAGACCATATCTCATTCCCTGATTTGATGCGCCAGTAAAGCCAATATTTTTTTTGTTTTCTTTATATTTTAGAAAAGGAAATTTTTTCTTAATAATTGCTAATTCATGATATTGAGACCCATTATCAACAACTAATATTTGGTAATTTTTATAATTAATATTTGACAATGATTCTAAACACTCAACGGTATCATTTAAACCATTAAAATTAATTACAACTATTTGTACTAGAGGATATTGCTTCATAAAACTTAATTGTTTTTTTAGAAATAATTTCCCAGGAGTGTTTTTCTGAGGTCAATTTTGACTGTTCGGATAACTTTTTAGCTATTTTTTTATTTAACAAAACTTTGATTATTGCTTCGCTTAATTCCCCAATATTTTCTGACTGAACAACAAACTCTTTATTAGTTACTAAATCCGGTAGACCTCCAGTTCTTGTCACGATTAAAGGTTTTGCAAATTGATTGGCGATGCATGCTGCACCACTCTGTGACTCAAAATGTCGGTATGGAGCCACTACTACATCAGATGAGATGAAATATTTATTAACTTTATTTTGGGGAACATATCCTAAGTGTAAGATTGACTTACTTAATACACCATTCGATTTTAATAATTGACGATAAGGCTCCCAATTAACCCAACTTTCTCCAGCGATTAACAATCTTGACTCAGGAATTTTCCTAATAACTTTTGCAAACGATTTGATTAAAATATCAAGTCCTTTATATTCTCTAATTGTTCCAAAAAATAATATTATTTTGACATTAATTGGAATTTTTAAAATTTTTCTAGCTTGTTCTTTTGTTAAATCCTCACTAGAAAAAAAGTCATAATTACCAAATTTTACAACATGGATATTAGAATCAAAAATATTAAATTTTTCCACTAATTGTTTTTTATTTTCTTCAGAATGAACTAAAATTTGATCTGCAATTTTAAAGATTGCTTTAGAAAAAATGTAATCTATCAAATTTGATTCGTGACTCATAACATTATGGGCTGTCAATATGATGATCTTTTTCCTAAGCTTAGCTATAAGAATCAGTGAAAATAATGGAGGAAATAAAAAATACGTCCACCAATGTACATGTACTATTTTTGATTTTACACTTAATCCTGCCATAATCCAGGTAAAAGGATTTCCCCAATGCAAAATTTTTTTTATTTGAATTTTGTTACTATTACTGATTTCATCAAAAAACGGAAGCTTATCTGTAAATGATTCACCTGGAAAGAGAAAAGAGGGATATATTTTTTTATAAGTAATGTAATCTACATTTATGTGTTTGATTAGTGATTTAACTTGACAATAACAATAACCGCTGACCCCGCCTCGAATTGGCGGTAAAGGACCAACAACCGTAACCTGTGGACTAAAAACTGGAACTTTATTCATTATAGCTATCTCCCAATTCCCTTATAGACTATCTTCTTTTTTAACTTTTCATCTAACTGTAAGCAGTTTCTCCCATCGATCACCACCTTCACCGCTGATTTTTTAAGTAACTCTGGCAGTTGTTCTACTATCTCCTTGTGAGCAGTGGCAATAACAATTGCTTCTGACTGCTCAACTATTTTTTTTAAATTTTTCTTGGATCTTTCAAAATACTTGTCATAAATGGTTAACTCTGCTCCCAACTTAATTAACTCTGACTCAATTTCAAGTGAAGGGCTTTCGCGAATATCGCCCACATCAGCCTTATAACTTAAGCCCAGTAAAGCAATTTTGGTACCTTTTACGAGTAGTTTAACCTCATTAAGCGCTTTAACTAAGCGAGTAATGCAGTAATGAGGCATGCTGTTATTGATCTCTCTAGCTAACTTTAAAAATTTATGATCAAAGCCATTTTTCCCGGCTTGTCTAATTAGATAATACGGATCAACCGCAATGCAGTGGCCACCGACACCGCAGCCAGGCCAATGTGGCATAAAACCAAAGGGTTTATTGGAGGCAGCTTGCAGTGTTTGATGAAGATCAATATCCATCGCATCAAATGATTGAGCCAACTCATTTACGTAAGCAATATTAATATCTCTAAAAGTGTTTTCTACAATCTTGGTTGCCTCAGCAATCTTAAGTGACTCAACTTCGTTAATGGTTGCTTTTGGTAAAAATGATCTGTAAAAATCAGCAATCTTCTTATTTAAAACCTTAGAAATAGAACCAATATTACGAGGAATGTTATAAACCGACCAGTTTGGATCTCCTGGATTAATTCTTTCTGGACAGTGAGTGACATTAAAATCTTTACCAGCTTTAAGCGCCGTTAACTCTTCAAGAATTGGAATCACTATCTCATCACAAGTACCAGGATTAACGGTTGACTCCAACACAAAATGAGTCCCAGCAGTCAAGTATTTGCCAGCAATCTTGGAAGCACTGATTACTGGACCATAATCTGGATTATGATCATCGTGAACAGGCGTCGGCACACACACAATAAACACATCTGAGCTTGCTAACACCTGCTCTTGATCGGACACAGATAATTTAGTTTTTTGTAAAAACTCCTCGACTGTCTCATCTTGAATAGGGGATTGGCCACTTTTAATTAACTTGATTTTGTTTTTATCTAAATCAAAGCCAACCACTTCATATTTTTTTGATTTAGCGATTGCCACCAACAATGGCAAACCTACATAACCTAAACCAATCACCGACACTTTTTTAATTTTCCTCATGAAAATCCTTACTGAATTAAATAATAAATATATGTTTCCAATACTATCAAAGTTATCGTTTCCCCTCCAACTCCTTCTCTATTAACTTTCTGTTTCCAGCAATTAAATCGGCAATCAAGCCAATTAAAAATACCTGAAAGCCCACGATAATTAAGACTGCTGCCATGATCAATGACTGCACCTTACCAGAGCCAGCTCCAGGCACAAACAGGTAAAAGTACAAGAATCTGCCTACCAACAGCAATCCGGGTAACAAAAAGCCGGTTGCGATAAAGCTGAATGTTTTGAGTGGTTCGTACATCGCAAAGACTCGCACAATCGTCGCTGCCGAGTTTTTAACATGACTCCAGTTACTTTTAAAAAGCCTTGACTCTCTGGTTTTCTCATTAGTAGAGACTTTAACAGTGGCAATCTTAATCTTCTTTTTACTGGCTTGAATAATCGTCTCGATTACATACGAGAACTCGGTCACGATGTGAAGTTGCTTGGCCGCCTCAGCGCTGTAAGCTCTAAAGCCTGAGACCGCGTCAGGCACTTTAACACCAGACAGAGTTCTAACCACCCAACTGCCAAACTTTTGCAAAAACTTTTTGGCAGGCGAAAAATGCTCAATCTGATCGGTTTGCCTATCGGCAATCACCATCTCGGCTTTACCTTCTAAAATCGGCCTGATTAATTTTGGAATATCTTGCTGCGGATACTGGTTGTCGCCATCGGTATTAACAATGATGTCTGCACCTTTGCGCAAACACTCCCGCAAACCAGTTTCAAAGGCTCTGGCCAGGCCCTTATTACTACTGTGGCGAATGATGTGAGTTACACCCAACTGTTTGGCCACCTGCACCGTACGATCGCTGGAGCCATCATCCACAATCAGTGTTTCTAGTTGATCAACACCAGCAATCCGCTTGGGAATAGAGTTAATCACTAAGGGTAAAGTTTGCTCCTCGTTGAAGCAAGGTACCATGACGATGAGTTTCATACTAATAAATTCGCAAATTTATATTTAGTATCAAGCGGTAATCCCCTTGAAACCCCAGATTCTGATCTGTTGCCTAAAAACAACCTCACGAGATATCTTCAGAATCATTGTAGCAGAAGTTGAAGAAAGAGGGGTTTTTTATTAAGATTGTGAAAGTACAAACAATTCGGATTCATATGACAAGAGAACTTGACGATCCAAGAAGATCACTAAGCCGTGGAGAGGTTGAAAGACTAGGCCTAACCGATGAAGAGGGCATCGCTCAGTTTGGATTATTAAAATGGCTTAATGCAGTTTTTAAAGGACAAGAGTCTCGTGACAGTAGCCGCAATAAACGCAATCGGCAAAGAAGTGAAAATGCTCTAAGAAAAAAAGAAAAACGCAGACAGTGGGATTAGTTTTTCAATCTTTTTTACACAACCTTGCCCTAAGTAAATTCACGATATGACTCAATAACGGCATTTGCCAATCAGCATAATCACTTGAGGCTTCAAGTGAACGATCTCTAACATATCTACCTGTGTCAGGATTAAGACGATAGCATCCTCTACTATCAAGCTTTGCTAACCATGCTGGCACTCCTCGTTGATTAGCTGCTGTGCCTCTCTCGGTAAGATGAAACATATGAAGATCTGTTTAGATTGATAACTATTTTGGTGGTTAGTATAACAGAAATTAATAACATCACACTACATCAAAGTAATTTTTTACTGTATAATTCGTTCTGAAGCTTTGTTAACTAATTTATCAGTCAATATGCCAGCAATATTACTTAATGAAAATCCTCATAACCCTCCTCCAGAAGAAGTTAATCATGTTTTTAATGTGATGGAAACTCTCCTTATCGAAATAAATCATGCGATTGACCTTCAGCGCGTAACTGAGCTTACGTATTTTGAATATATTCACGAACTAAAACAGTCGGCTCAAGCTCTTTTTTTTCTTACCATGTTTAAGAACTATGCGTCTAAAGAACTGCTAGCAATTTATCAAGGATTATTTATTGAAACTCATACACTTGCTGAAGTGTTGAATATGAGTTCTGATCCTCACGGATTGCTTACAGAAGTAGTATCTCAAATTAATCAAATTCAAAAAATACTTCTCATCTTAATAGTCAATCAGCAAAGACAGTTAGGCATTAATGACTAGCGTGTTCAAAGTAAATTTCGTTGAATTTTAACTACTTTAATATTCAAAAATAATTGTTTTATACTAAGCTTTAATAAATACATGTTCAGCAAATGAGAAGAGAATTTGAGCAGGCAGTTTTTAGTTCATTAGCAGAAGAAAAAGCATTTCGTGATTGGTTTCCCGGATATGACAAGGCACAGGATTTTAGACCAGAATTTGGTACCTATGAGACTCCAGCTCAGCAATATCATGAAGGGAAGAATGTTCGTTTTTGGGAAAGAGTAAGGTCTTTGTTTGTTCGACAAAAACTTGCACAACGATATATACATCCAGATTACCCCAATCCTCAAATTCCAGAAACTTCTCACAACTATCCTGAAGTAACAACAAGATTAATCCGCAAAGAAGATCGAGAAAGAGGAGTAATTGAATTTGTTGGAGGACCGCTTGATTTAAGAGATAAGTATGGAATTGATCAAGCATGGCTATCTCCAGTTGAAGTTCATAATCCCAAGTTATTACATAGATACTCAAATTTTCACGTTGTTTATCTTGGATGTTATCCATGGAATGTGCCCGAGAATACTGAAGTGGTAATCAACTGGGCTAATGAGACTGATATCAAGTTAGTTAATTCAGCTGATGAGCAAACTCAGCAGCTAAATCAAGCTATCCAGAATTATGATGGAAAGCCAAAAATCATTGTTAGACTAAGCACGGTTGGGAGTCTCTTTTATCCGAGAATGTCTACACCAGTACATATTCCACCTGTATCCATACTTCAAAGTAGATATAGAAGGTTGGCAGAAAGTTTAGGACTACCTATAAATATAGATACTGAAACCATTGGGCAGCTTAAAGAAAAATCAAAATTTCGCGTATCTCATGAAATTGGTTTGTATGTAATGAGCGAGCCTAAAATTATCACCAATGACATTGGTACTTTTTATGCCTATGGTATCTATCGTCCTGATGATCCTTGGTTGTACTATGAGATTTTTTCATCTAAACCGATAGAAAGCATTAACAAGAACATTCCTATTACAATCAGGATTGATTCTGGATGCGACATTGGACAGCTATACTCTGATCGAGGTTGTGACTGTCACAACCAATTATTAATGGCACTCAAAGCAATTTCCCAAGAAGATGGACTCGTAATTCATGCTCCAACTCAAGATGGTAGAGGATATGGCATGAACACCAAAATGGAAACAGAAGCAGGGAAAAGAGGCTTTCCAGGGGTTCATAATCGATTATCAGAATCAACCTTTATGGAACCGCTTGACACAATCCAGGCTGCAGAGCTAGTTTTTCATTCTTCAGATCATTTTGATCTCAGAACATTTGACGGCATGGGTACGTTATTAGTTGAGCTTGGTTTTAAAGAAGTTCGAGTACTTACCGACAACAGACGTAAAATAGAGGGTTTGAGCAAGTCTGGCCTAAAAGTATCTAGATTAAAGACTAATACCATTGAAAACGATGATTTATCCGAAGATACAATAAAACATATTGAAGCAAAACATCGCAATGGCATTTATATCTCAGATGATTAATATCTATAAAAGCAAAGATGCAACATCAACAGACAGATGAGACACAGCATCCTTTTGAAAAGATTAGGACAAGATGGCTTGCAACTGATTCGATGGCTGGAGTCGGAATTGATCCCGATATTAATAAAATCCCTGACGAAATTTGGCAAGCAGTAGGCGGAAAGTCAAATATTGCCGATGGTTTTACTCTCTTTGGAAAAACTATTATCGATGCAACTGCTCAAGATGCTGTTGATTTTAAAGTCAATTCAAGTTTTTTTAAAGGTTCTCAGGGTAGAGAGGCTCTTTATAATATTTTTAATTACTTGAAACAAAAATACCCCAAAGTATTACGAGTGTGTGATGGAAAATTTGCTGACATTGACAACACAGCCGAAAAAATTGCTGAAGAGATTTTCGGAGATCTTGACGCTGATGCCGTTTTACTAAATCCATATCTTGGATTTGATGCTATCAAACCCTTTATTCAGTGGAAAAATAAAATTGTAATTATGTGTGTGAGAACATCAAACCCATCAGCAGCACAGGTTCAGGATATGCTGGCATATGATGGCAGACCGATTTGGCAACATATTTTAGATAAATCTTTACATGGGTGGAATCCTAATAATAATATTATTCCTGTTTTAAGCGCCACTTCATTACATGGGCTTTCTGATATTAGAGAGCAAATTAATGATGTTCCGATACTGCTAGCTGGCGTTGGTGCTCAAGGTGGCAGTCTAGATAAATCAGTTCCCCATTTGCTAGATAGCAATGGCTATGGATTAATGATCAGTTCTTCTAGAGGTATTATCTATGCTGATAGAGGAGAGAACGAATCAATTGGTCAAGCAGCTCATCGAGAGTTACTAAAACTTAAAGATGCAATTAATCAGGCAAAAAGAAGCAAATGACAGAAAGAAGAGGCTATCGAGACATTGATTTCGGTTCTGTTGCCGACAGAATTAATAGGGTTCAAGAAGCTGGGTTCTCAAAAACTAGTAGACCTTTTGTTCTATTTTTAGGACCATCTGCCGTAGGGAAATCAACAATAATCGAACGGTTAAACATATTAACTAACAATGCATTTGGGTATGTCACCCCATACACCACTCGACCCACTAGACCCGGAGAGAGCGAAAAAATAAGCGTCACCAATGAAGAATTTGATGCCATGGATTCTGAGGGAAAGTTTATCTATGTTAACCCATTGTATGAAGCTAAATACGGAACACCGTGGTCGTTAATCAACGGGACCCTTGATTCTGGTCGAATTCCTATCCTCGATTTCCCGCTTAAAGACATCGATAAACTTCGAGCTGATACCCACGATTTAGTTCCAATTTATATTTTCCCGGAAAATATTAATTCTTGGTACCAATTTGCTCTGAATACTAGACGAAACACTCTATCAAGACTTAGAACAGGATTAGAAGAACTAAGAAGATTTGCCACCTCTCCTCTTATAAGTATTTCTGGAGCAAACCAAATCAGATTTGCTGTCGTTAACAAAAACGGAAATGTCGAAGAATCAGCTCAAGCCATCATTGATTTTATGTTAAAAAAAGTAGTCTTGTAAAGAAATTATTTTAATAATACACCTCATTAACATCCTCAAACCATAAAAGATGCAACTTTGGTTTTCTTATTTTGATAAATTACCAACTTGATACAATCTCTTTGACTGTACTTAAATCTTGTTTATTGATATGACAAGTGTCAACAAATTGATAATATCTTCCGCACTTAATACCCAGTCGAGTAGCTACATACCGTTGCAGCGAAGCAAACTCATGTATATTCATTAAAAGTTTTCCATACGCGTCAGAAGCTCTCATGTGAACATGCAAAACTAGTTTATTATTAATTATTTGAAACCAGAGTATTTGCAAACAAGGACCTATGTCTGAATACAAGTCTACTTCTTGATTCCAAATCGATGCCTGAGCTCTTTTTCCAGAGGGATTATTTCTTAGATAATCAATGATTTCAGAAATCTGATTTTGTTTATCATTTACCAACCTTTTTCTATATAGCTTTGTCCATTCATGAATTACTTTTTCTTCATCTGAACCATCAACAATAAACTTATTAATGGTTAAAATGTTTTGATAAGTAATTGGGAACTCAGCAGAATATGAGTTTAAAGAATAATCAGCGATGTCTTCTATTTCAAGAACTAGAGTAGAATCTCTCACAGAATCACTTCCTTCAATTATTTCACCCTCATTAAATATCGCCAACAATGATTTTTTCCAACCATCCAAGATATTTTTTGCCTTTACATGAGCGATCATACGTTTCCTTTAATCACTTACTGTATTAATTTTTAACATAGTAAAAAATTTATTTAAACTAAAGATAATTGTATCAAAAATAATACAATTACAAAATTTATTATTTGGATAGTTTTTCTCAGTTACAGATACTCTGGATAATTAAGTTGTGGCTCGATTGATTCATTCTGCTTTCAGTGAAAATAGCTCGCTTGAATTATTTAATGTATGAACGATTCCAATACCTTTTTTAACTAAGAAAAATGCTATAATAACATACTCATTACACATCTATATCCATCAAAATGGCAAATGCTGAAAGTAGAGATACCACTCAAATAAAAGAAAAAGCTTCCTCTCAAACTATATTTATTGCTTTTGAAGGCAATGATGGAGCTGGCAAAACAACCTTGCTAGGTATGTTAGTAGCTGAGTTGCGAGAACTTGGAATCGAGGTTAATCTTCAATCAAGTCCAGGTAAAAATACATTATCCGGCAGCATCCTTAGAGCAAATATCGGTAAAATTAGTGACCCCAATAGGGCAAATTTATTATTTGCATACGATATAGAAAGAACTCTTGCTCAGCTAAGTCCCTCGCTCCAAATAGTATTCTTTGATAGATTTCTTGATTCTGTGTTAGTGTCAAATGGTGGCGATATCTCAATTGCTCGAAAGAGATTAGAAGGTTCTATAAAACCAACAAAAACAATCTTCCTAGATTTGCCACCAGAAATATCTTATCAAAGAGAGCTAGCAATTTCCGAGCATCCAATTAGCCTTGAATGGCTACGTGAAAAATATGCACGCTATCAAGCAATTATCAAAGAAAATCCTGGTCAATACTTAATAATTGATGCCTCCAGACCCATAGAGGAAGTATACGCTGACGTTCGAAAATTTGTATTTTCACAATTAGCAGAAACAATAGATATGCAAACAAATTTACACTCTCTGTTACTAGACCATCCTGGCATAATTAGACTCTTAATTGACAATCCTGCTGAGGTTAAATCAGGTGTATTTCTACCAATGTTTGTTAACTTAAAAGAGTTCTGGGGGTTTAGTGAACTTAGAGCCACACTTGCTGATGAGTTAGCTGAAAGAATTTCTCAAAAACAATTTGATTGTGTGATGGGCTTAGAAAGTGGTGGTGGCTATTACTCAGCTAGAGTTGCTGATCAATTAAGCTTACCTTTGGCATTTTTAAGAACTAAATCAAAAGATTACGGAGATAAAAACAGCGACATTGTCGGCCATACTCCAAAACCTGGAGACAGAGTTGCCCTTATTGATGATGTGTATGCAACTGGTCAATCAACAGCTCATGCAGTTCAACGATTAGAATCATTAGGCTGCACTGCAGAAATATTTACAATCTTCAGCTATTCTCCAAGTGAAGATATTGAAAAAAGAACTGGAGTAAAGGGATCATCTCTTACATATTTCAGTGGAATTGTTAAATTGCTTCGAGAAAGAGGATTGGCGTCAGAAGAAGAAATTGCAAAAATCACCAAATTAGTTGACGAATATCGAAACACCATCTACGACTAAAACCAACTTGTTTTAAACAAATTTTAGTGTTCAAGAATATGGATATCAATTTTTGATATGATGTCTTTATGCTTCACATAAAAGAGTCTATTGGTATTCGCCAATCGATCATTAATATTTCTGGTAGTTTAGTGGCTTCTGGTTTTGCAGCCATCTCGCTAATGATCTTATCAAGATATTTGGGGCCAACTTACTTTGGCCAGTTTAGCACCGCCTTTGCCCTTTCACTGATTTTAGTGAGAGTAGGGGATCTTGGCTTGAGCGTGGCCACAACTAAGTTATTGCCTTCGGCAGAGAATGAGAATAAACAACTCCTGCTGACACTAATTACTCGTTATCGTTTAGCTCTAGCTGGAATAATTATTGTTCTAGGGTTAATTTTTTCCCAATTTTTACCTCAATATTTATTATCTGAAAACTCATCGCTGATTCTCTTGGCTTTTATCGTCAGCGTAGCTACAGCACTTTTTGAGCATGCTCAGTTCACCTTGCAAGCTAATCATAAATTTCTTCAATCCGCCTTTATTAACTCCTCTCAAGGATTAATCAAGCTGATTGTGGTAATTTTTGCTTTTTTAATCGGTTCGCAAAATTTAATCCCAGTCAAATCTTTAGTTCTCTTTACTTTTCTTTTTTACATGTTGGCGCCAGTGATTCCAGTTTTACTTACGCTGATGATTAAACCCCATTTGCTTAACTGGAAAACCCAAATTTCGAAGCTTTTTTCAAAAGAGGAGATTGCTTCACAAAAAATTCTATTATGGAATCTAATAAAACATGCTAGTTTTGGAATTATCGCCGCCGGCATTATTGAAAATGTTGATATCCTATTTGTTCAGAGTTATCTTGATGATTACCAAGCTGGTTTGTTGGGTGGCGTGACAAGAATTGCTCTACTGCTTTACATTGTTGGCTATGCTCTGGGAAACGTACTTAATCCACGAGTAGCTAAGTATAAACTCAAGTCTGATTTACTTTCATTCTGGAAAAAGTCTTGGCTAGTCTTTGTTGGTTGTATTTTGGGGTTTGTTCTGTCAATGTTTTTAGCCGAACCATTAATTCTTTACACCATTGGAGCCGACTATCTAGAAGCACTCCCAACTTTAAGAATCTTGCTGGCAGCAGGCTTTAGCACCATTGCTCTGATGCCTTATATCGCTTTCTTTTACTCATTCAATTTGAGTTGGTACTTTTCGGTCACCGGCATTATTCAACTAGCGATAGTTTTGCTGGGAAACATCTGGTTAGTTCCAGTTATGGGGATTGAGGGCGCAGCTTGGACAAGGCTAATCTCCAGACTTATCTTACTGATTATCACCATCTTCTTAGCTAGACAACAACTGCAAAAGAGTAGCGAAGAGTTACTTAATTAGCTTCATTAGCTTTTGAGCATACTCTCCAGCCACAGGCAAAACAAACTTTTCTCCTTGATAAGCCTTGAGCATTAATAAAATCCATAAAGCGATAGCTATCAATGAAACAATTGGTGTTAGCATCCAGCCAATTAACGGCACCATTGCAATTAAATTTAACACACCAAAAACTACCACGCTCTGAGCTGCATGAAAACGAATATTTTGATCTTCTTTTTCTGTTAACAAAAAGATTAACCCAGTAATCCAACCAGCTAAGTAGGTTAGCATTGCCTTGGTGTTGTCATCTTGTTTTGTTGGTTTAGGTTGAGAAGAAACTTTTTTTTCTGTCATAAATTCATTATACGTTAATAATTAGCTTAATTTAAAGAGAGTGTTTGAAAAAATCAACTGTTTTTTGGAGGCCTTCCTCAAAACTAATCATTGGCTCCCAATCTAAAAGTTTTCTTGCTTTTGTGATATCAGGCTTCCTTCTGGTAGGGTCATCTTTTGGCAAAGGCAAATACTCAAAACCAAGCTGTTTATCGCTACAAATATTGGCTATAATTTTTGCAGTTTCTAAAACAGTTAACTCATTGGGATTGCCAATATTAATCGTTTCACCTTTAAGCTTATCTCCCGACATCAATCTTAATAAACCATCTACTAGATCATCGACGTAGCAGTACGATCTTGTCTGTGAACCATCGCCATAAATGGGTAGCTTTTTGTTTGCTAGAGCAAACTTAATAAAGTTTGGAATGACTCTACCATCATCTATATCCATTCTAGGACCATAAGTGTTAAAAATTCTGACAATCCTCACATCTAAATTAAAATCTCGTTCATAAACACCACAAATACTTTCTCCCAGACGTTTGGCTTCATCATAACAAGATCTAAGTCCATTGGGATTAACATTACCCCAATAACTTTCTGGCTGAGGATGAACTTCTGGATCTCCGTAGATCTCACTGGTGCTAGCAAACAGAAATCGAGCTTGTGGAGAAGTTGCCAATAAATAATCCAATAGCTGATGAGTTGCCCAAGAATTCACTAAGTAAGTTTCTCTAGGATTTTCTTGATATCTGTCGGGACTAGCTGGAGAAGCCATGTGAAAAACGGCATCAAGGTGAGTATTTTCGGGCAAATATGACTCTGGAGGTTGGTTAACATCGGCCTTGATAAAAGTAAATTTTTCTGAAGCAGATGGACTTGACTGGAGAATTAATTCAACATTATTTTCACTACCAGTAATAAAATTGTCAACTCCAATAACGCTTGCTCCTAGATCTAAAAGCGTTTCAGTTAAGCGAGAACCAATGAACCCAGCAGCTCCAGTAACTAAGATTGTTTTGTTTTGAAAAAATTGAGTAGTCATTAGCACATTCTATCAAATAATGCCTAATGTTTATTTAGATATTTTAATCATCTCTCACTAACATCGAAATGAGTTTTAAATCTCTTGGAAATTGCTGACATTTCTAAAGGTCTTTTAAAATCTCTTTGACCTTCAGAATTAATAAGAATATGGAGCATCACGGGGCTTTTGAATGAATTACTATTAATCATTTCTATTGCGCCTTGAATAAATTCTGGAGATTGGACAGTAAATACGCCGCTATATCCAAACGTATGTGCTATTTCTGAAATTTTTTCCGAACCATATGTTTTTTCAGCAGAACAAGATGCATAGGCAGCATTATCCAAAACTACATGTATAAAATTATCCGGAGATTGATGTGAAATTATATTTAGCGATCCTAGATTTGTGAGAACACTCCCATCACCTTCAATTACGATTGACCTTCTCACTCTGTTGTTTGCTGCAAAGCCTAGAGCAATTGAGCTAGTAAATCCAAATGCCCCAGCATTATAAAATTGATTCGCAGAATCATGGTGATGATAAATTGATCTAGATATTAGACCTGTAGAAGAAAAAACTGCATCGTTAGAAGAAATTAACGAACTGAAAAGTATTTCAATTGCCTCTTCCCTAGAGAGAAATAATTCTGATGCTGGCTCCTTAAACAAGTCTCCAAGAGTAGGTTCGGGAGAGTGGGCTCTTGTGTTTGGAACAACCTCTGAGTTTAATCTTTCTTTTTTCATAAGGATTAAGCCAGGAACACCTAGTGAATACATTCTGTTTCGTAATTCGATTAACTTTTCTTCAGTGGGGTCAATAATATATGGTAATCCCAATGCTTCAATAATTGGTATTGTTGCTGCACCAGTTGCTAAATGTTGCGTTGCATTTTCGCCTGGAGCACCTCTCCAAGAAACAACAAACAAGGTTGGAGTTTTGCAGGGTAACAATAAAGATCCAATTTCGTTTACCGATTTTAAAAAACCGCTATTTTGCATATATAAAACTGGTTTTCTACCAGCCAAATATGCACCCTGCGAAATAGCTACAGCCTCATTCTCATTAGTAGCTTGCAAGTGATGATTCATCTCTATGCCAGCTTGACTACTTTCAATAAATCCTTTTAATTCTCCGCAGGGTAATCCAGATACAAAGTCAATACCGAAGATTTTTTGTAATTCTGGATATAAGTCTCTTTCTAAAATTATAGGTAATTCTCTAGGTCTTTCTTTTTCACACATATTGAGTAATGGTTAGTTTTTGATATAATAGATACACATATGATATATATTAACATAATGTATATCATTTTGCTTTCACAATTATTAAGATTTATAATTTATATCACATGAAATCAGCTGAAAATGTTGTTGGCAGTGGAAAACTAGAGCCAGTTATTCTGAACATAGCGACTCTTGAATTACAAAGAAAAAAAATTCAGATCCCTTTAATAGCAAGAGAGCCCGAAGCTAATCAACTCCCAAAAAACTTCTTTCAAGAAATTCCAGACGTTCTCTGGAGAGGAAGTTGGCCAGCAACTCACGTTGCAGGTATTGTTCGAGATTTTCATATTGGGAGAATTATTTCACTGTATTCTGCTAGCGATCATCAAGAAAATCTGTGGCTTCCATCTTTAAAGACAGAGGTTGAGAATAACGGTGTTCAGCATATTGTTGTTGATATAAAAGATAATCCTAATATATTCAATGCAGCAAATTCACATTTTGATCCAAATGTTAGAACATATGTTCATTGTAGAGCTGGAGCAAACAGAACAGGATTATTTTGTTTTGTAACAAATTTATTAATGGAAAAATTTAAAAATAAACAAGTTAGTGAAACTACCCTAGTTTCTATATTAACATCATTATTAAGAGGCGGTTATGATTATGATCAAGAAAAATATTTACTTTATCTAAATGAAATCGCTTCGATTTGCATTGATGAGGGATTAATTACAAGAGACCTTTTTAGCTAAAACACAGTAATAATCTTTTTTATCATTCCACACATTTTTAATCATAATAAAACCTTTAAGAAACCCTTTAATAATTTTTTTATTAAAAATGAAATGAGGAAGACCAATTTCATCACCGATGGTGGGAATATATGTATTTTTTTCAACTCTCTTCGCAGTTTTCACTAAACAATATCTAACTTTTCCATTAGAAATTCTTCCTGGAAGAGTCATAAACACGGCCCCACCGGGTTTTAAAACTCTACGCATTTCATTAAATCCCTCTTTTATATCTTTTTCATAACCATGATTTAAAGTCTGAATACAAATTATTGCATCAAAATAGTCATTGGGAAAAGGGAGAGATTGAAATGTGCCAACTGACAATTTGGCTTTCAAAGACTTATCCTTTAAATGCTTCTTTAATAATCGAATTGCCTCACTTGATTCGTCAATTCCCTCAACATCAAAACCATTTTTTACCAATGGAATAATATTTCTCCCAACTCCACAACCTAAATCCAAGATCTTTTTATAGTTACGATCAGAAAAAATCTCAATTATTTCTTGCAAGTTTTCATGAGGTTCAAAAAGATTATAATATCTATATTTTTTTGGGTTTTTATAGATTTCGTTCCAACCACAATTAACTATATTTTTTGGATTATATTTCTTCACTAGGCAAATCCTTTTGACCATACTTCGTATACCACAAACCTCTATAATTACTTGATATATGAGGTGTTAAATCTGGTAGAGATTCTTCAATTATTTTTCTTGCTTGGAAAAAATATTCTAGTCTGGAAGCCTGAGGATTTCGTTTTTCTAACTGAGAAGGTACATATGCTTGAAAGGTTTGTGCTAAAGGCAACCTCGATAATACGTTTTGATACTTTGGAAAATTTATATTCATGGTATTTAGATCATCTAAACCAGCAATATATAGAAATGTCGTCTCTATTCCAAGTCTTTTTGCAATACCCAATAGATCTCTACCCATATCTAAATCTAAAGATGCTTTAGTTTGTTTCATCAACTCATCTCTTCTTGAGAATGACTCCACGGTTAAATACAAAGCAAACGGACCCTGACTAACCAAACTTGCTAAGTTGTTCGGATCCCGTAACTGAGAACCAATATATCTTAATTCGTTTTTAAAACCAAATTCTTGGAATACTTCCCTAATCATTTTCAAATGGCTGACTAACTCCTCCTCACCTGGAAAACAACCAGTTACTACTCCAACAGACTCAACCGTTGATAAGTCCCTGTCAGCTTCAATACAAAGCTCTTCAGCTTTTCTTCTTAAAGCATCAGGCGTATTAAGTGCCTGATCATCATCTCTCAATGAATATGTTCCACAAAACGCACAACCCTTACAGTTACTCCTAGAGTTTGAATTTAGTGTTAGATGACGTTTATTACCTCTCCAATATGAATCAGAACAAGTGTCCTCTTCGATCGGAGTAATTGTTTTTGCGATTGCCCTGTCTCCAAAAGATATTATTCCATTTCGATGTTCAAAGGGTGCGAGAGGTTGGTTAGTAATAGTCATTGCTAAAAAGAACCTTCTTCCATCAGGAAATTCAAGAACAAACCTGCCCCGATCATTTTTAACTTCACCATTTTTTATACCCGAAGCATTTAGAGCAATTAATAAGGCATCCTTCTCCGGCACACCATAAACACTAGCAACATCCATTAATTCTTTAAAGTTGCCAATTAAAGGATTTGGTTGGAATAAATCTCTATAGTTTAATAAATGATCAAGATTTTCGTTTCGCATAAGATTATTAGGGTGATAATCAATATTAGTTCAATAAAGAAATATCAATTAATTATTAATAATTTATAAACTTAATAAGGTAATAGCTATAGTTAAATAACAACATGTGCCATCCAAAGCAGTCTATTACTTTCATGGATGGAAATTTTATATGATTCCCCTCCCACTAATAAATAACTCAAAACTTTCTTGTCTCTCGAAAAACCAGTCATAGGTTCAATTACACAAATGATTTTATCCTCTATCATTGATCCTGCTTCTTCTCTTAAAGCACAAATTTGCAGAAAACACTGCGCTGGATCTTTCAATCTAAATAGAGCTTCATCTAAAGAAATAAACAACGAGTCTAGTGAGTAATGAAAGCCTTTTTCTCTTGTAGAATTAACCCGTTGCAAATGAATATAAGAAATTAAGGAATTAACTAAACGATACAAGAAGCCAGTATCTTGTGGTTCAGTTAAAGGTGATTGTTCAAGTCTTGTAAGCTGACTCATAATATTATTAAAAACACTTCTTGCATTAACTATGAATACATTAATGATTATATACGTATGTAATGGGTGTGCATTTTACCACATATAATTTAATAATGTCCGTCAATTTTCAATAGGATATAATACCCACGTCAATATGAAACTGAAAGAGTTATTCAAACCACTAATAAATAAAGAATTTTTAATTCTATTATCGGCCTTATTACTGCGTTTACCGCTGCTTGATGGTTCATTTTGGCTTGATGAAGCCGCTCAGTTTCTTGAAAGTGCCAGACCACTTTCACAGCAACTAAATATTATTCCAGATTTTCAACCACCTTTGTTGCATTTAATTCTGCATTTTGCAATTTATCTTTCAAGTACCGAATGGTGGTTGAGATTAATTGGGGCTGTCATCCCAAGTTTGATCGCCCTGCTGGCAACTCATAAACTTGGTAAAAAGATGTTTGGCAATACTACAGCCAGTCTTTCATGTTTGTTACTAGCCACATCTTCTTTTCACATCTTTTTTTCACAAGAACTAAGACCCTATAGTTTAGCCGCCATGTGGGCTTCACTGGCTTTCTTGCAGCTTTACCAACTAGTTACCAAAAAGGAGCAGATTCAAAAAAAAATTAGTTGGCTACCCATCACCGCCATCAATACTCTGGGGATTTATACCTCGTATCTCTATCCATTTGTGATCATCACTCAAATAATCATTGTTCTAATTTTTAACAAAAAAATCTTAAAAAAAGCGTTAACCAGTTGTGCTATATCCGCTATTCTATTTTTACCTTTCCCACCAATCTTTATTAAACAGTTGCAAGCAGGTCGAGTTTTAAGACAATCGCTACCTGGTTGGGAGTTAGTGGTCAGTCATCCTCAACTACAAGCTATTCCTCTAACAGTTGGCAAGTTTATTTTTGGAGTAATTAGACTCGATCTAAATACAACTTTCATTGCAATTTCTACAGCATTATTATCTTGCGGTGCTATCTTGGCAATTTTTCTTTATAAGAATTTTATTTCTAGAAAAAAACTGCAAAAAAAGTGGCTTTTCTTGATTACCGCGATTAGCATCACAATTATTACTCCTTGGCTGGTATCATTTTTGATTCCAGTTATCCAACCAAAACGTTTGATGTTTGTTCAGCCGTTAATTTATCTTTTCTTAACTGCTCTGGTTACCCAAGCTTGGCAGTTAAAAAAAGCTACAGCAAAAATAATAGGGGCAATCTTGTTTTTAATCTTGATTTCTCTTAACATTTTTAGCACCTATCGATATTACACTCAAAAATCGCTTCAAAGAGAAGATTGGAGAAGTTTAGCTAAGTACACTCAAGCTCGTTTTCCAGCCAAGCAAACGGTTGCCGTCTTTGGCTTTAATGAACCCTTTGCTCCTTGGAGGCTATATGCCCAAGACCACTTTAATACACTGGCTATTGAAAACAACACTGCAAAAAACAAAGAGAATATCCAAGAAGAAATTAAACCAATTTATGACTATGAGTTTGTTTTGCTGTTTGACTATCTGAGAGATCTAACCGATCCAGATAACCAAATTTTACACGCCATTGAGTCATTTGGATATGAAGAGCTTGAAGTAATTGATTACGAGAATATCGGTTTTGTCAGAGTTTATATCAAAGATAAACAGCTACTAATGAGTTATTTAGAGTAGACTGTGATTATTTTTCACTAGAGCTAGAGAGTCTCTTAATTATCATCAAATCAATCTTTTTTAACTCCTGGGTGGCTGTTGCCACAGAAATTTTTCCGTCACTTACATCTTGATAAATCTTTAATCTTTGATCACTTGGAGTTTCAGTTTCTCCAAATAATAACTGCATTTTTTCTTCTGTCTCGGCTGATGTTAACAAAGCCTGCAATAATTTTTCTAAACTAATATCAAACTGTCTAAGCGTTGAATCGTAACTAGTTTGATTTCCAACTAATGCTCGATATTCTTTTGAATTAAATACTCTAAATTTGTCCAATAAATCTGGACCTGCTGTTCTTGAAAAATATCCAGCAGAAGAACAAAAGGCAGATAATGAAAAGACTAACTGCACTAAAACAGTGTTATTTGAAACTGACAAATGAAGATGGTCTGTCCTGAGTAATTCAAATAACAATGAATATTCATTAAGAAATTTATTAATCAGTTCATTGATTATTTTCTTCAGTCTTCGATGTGGTGGGAAGTCAAGAACTTGAAACTCGTAAGTTCTTTCTAAGTGAAACATTAGATCAAAAATAAACAGTAATTTATTAAGAGATTGAGCACTAGTAAAATCTTCAACCATAAGAAGCAGTAGCTCTTCCTCAATAATTGCTTCAATTCTTGCCGGTTTTATCTCCTCATATTCCGTTTCATCAAGATAATTCATGATCTGCACAAACATGGAGTGAGAGTCAGGAAAATTCTCCTCAACCGAGACATTAATTTCTTGAACTAGCTGTTGATCAACAGCTAGAGTTGGCCGACCGTCGAACTCGGCTCGTTTTCTATCTATCGTTGAAGTAACTTGTGCGTAAGCATCACTTCGCACTGATATATCGATACCAAGCTCTGATCTTGATGTTTGATTAAAAGAAATTTCATCAGCAAAAAATCCCCTAGCTCTAATTAAATGAGTAAACTTATTGGCGGCCATTAATACTGAAAAGTCACCTCTTTGTAAACTAACTTCTAGTAAATCTAAGAATACTAGAAAGCTTTCAACACTCATTTTTGCCTCTGGTTCATCAAGACACAGAATAACCGGCTGATTAATTGCAAAATACATCGCAAACTGCATCATCGCCCCTTCAGCACCCGAGAATCCATCTTTCACAAAGATAGTTTCATCGGTTTGATTAGTTGACCAAAATTTTCCCATTGATGAATTTATATAATTGAGCAAAACTACTTCAAGTGCAGCTATTTCATCTGTATAGAGATTTGCAGCTGGTCCACCTTCATTCCAAGCAAACAAGATCTTCTTCCCTTCTTCATCAAGTGGATTAAAAGGTAAACTATTATTAAAAATTGTAGAGTAGTTTAATAGCACAGTTAACACTAGAGGTTTAAACGCAACGCTGTCAACACCGCCACTTAAAAGTGGCATCATCTTCCTTCTTTGTTTGGGTTCAACCGCCTGAATAAGCACAACATCTTGATCATCAAGTATCTCAATTTGATCGTCTTCCTGATTACCAGTAATTCTTCCTGAACATTTATTTAAGAATGATGTTTTTCCTGAAGCATTTCTTTCAAACAAGCCAACAACTTTTCCAGGAACAACAACAAGCCCATCTTCGCCAAGATCAACAATTCTATTACTCTCAACAGTACTCCCATCTTCATTCGTTATCATTCTTGGTACAGAAACTCTTTTTAATCTAAGACCGACAGTATTCATTTGTTTTACTGTCTCGGTGTTTTCATCAATAAGTGTACTAATTTCTTCTGGCTGAAGTTCTGGAAACATATTTCCCAGTGTTTTTTGTGCATCACTTCTAGTAAGTAAGCCTCTTGCTTTTGTTAAAGCATCCATCAATTTTGTTTTTAAACTTTGTATTGCCTCATTCTTTTTACCCATTACGTACTTCACCGAGTTCTCTTCTTTAACCCGATATCGTTCATACGAATTGGTAGAAGCAGTAACAGCAGCGGGAGTTAATAAATTACCTTTCGTAAAATATGCAGGAATCATGGGTATAAGTGTTTTTATGGTTCCGACCAACCCCAGTAAGATTTCATCATGCGTAACAGCTGCTATTGTTCCCCGATTTCTTTTAGCTATCAATCTTTTTTCATTGTCACTGAGTGTAGATTCCCTCGTAAATCGTTCTCTCGATTCTAAAGTGGCGGAGGTATCTCTCAATTGCGAAATTGGCTCTTTCCACATTTGATGGACTGTTGCAGTCAAACTTTCTAACCATCTTGGAAGATTAAGACTAGCCCAGCTAGTTCCAGCCAAGACAGCCACTCTTATCAAGCCACGCCATTGATCAGAGATTATCTCAGCAGTTGCATTCCCAATTAATAACCCGATTAACTTTGCTTTTAAAGATATTTCATTCATTTGCCATTCAAACCCTCTAATTGTGCCTTGAGCCATCTCCTCAATTTCAAGTTCCAATGCTCCAGGATCAATACCTGCCATCCGATAAGCCATCCGCAGTGATCTTCTTTTTGCATAGTTACTTGGACCTCTATAACTGTTAATGGCGTTATAGGCTTTTCCTTCAGCTGAAGCGAGTAGAGGATTAACAATCAAACCTTCTAGAGATTTAAAGGCAATAATTAACAACGTGTTATCAGCCGTTGCCAAACCCGTAACCACTCCGCCAATTAAATTATTAACCACATATTGCCCGATGCTACTTGCCCAGTGCTCTGAAACTGAGTCAATCCATGCTTGCATCCATTTCAGAGTTGGCTCAATATCTTCAAGCATTAATAAAATGTCTCGTGGAATTAAATACTCTTCACAGATCCAATTTCTTACTGCCGTTTTTTCATCGTTAGATTGGTCAAGGTATTTATCCCAGTCAAATTTTAAGCCAACTGAACGCAGAAGTGGAGTAAGTCTTAAAAATACATCAAAACTACTTGTACCAATTTTAGAAATAGGCTCAGATAACGTAGCTATCCATTCAAAAAACACCTCAACTAATCTTTTCTGATTTTCTTCAGATATCAAGCGCTCTGCTTTATCTTTTTTTCTTTTCTTTGGAGATCTTTCCAATTGTGAAATGCCTGTAGTGAATCCATCTAAACCCATATCTCTCAAAAGATACGGGGATAACTGCCTTTTTGAACTTTCATGAAAAAAGCTCATAATCGTAAATGTATTACTTAGATGTATTTATTATATATTAATAACTCTGAAATTGCTTAATTTATAGACAAAAATAATTCTAAGATGAAAGACAAGTTCGATGCATGATATATTAAACTCATGAATATCGGTATTGATGTAACTTCATTGATTTATCGGCGAGGAGTATCGCGCTATACGGCTAATCTTGTAAGGGCGTTGAGTCAATTTTCAACTCACAATCTTTCTCTTTTTGGCTACTCTTTGGCTCAAAAACAGTTTTTAACCAAAATTACCCAAGATTTAATCAAACCTAACAATCAAAATATTAAAATAAAAATCCAAACATTGCCCCCATCTTTACAAAAACACCTCTGGCAATTTGGATTAAACTCTGTTTCAAACTCTTACCCAAATCTAGATATCTTTCATAGCTGGGATTGGCTACAACCTCCAGATAAAAATATACCGATTGTGTCCACTATCCATGATTTGGCAATCTTAAAATTTCCGCAGTCAGCTCATCCAAAAATTTTAAAAGCACATCAAAAAAGCTGGAAGATTTTAAAAGAAAGACAGGCTCATCTTATAGCTGTCAGTCACGCCACTAAACGCGACATGGTTGAGTTACTTGAATACCCAAATTGGTTAATTCATGTAGTTCCAGAGGCAATTCCTACTGAGGTTGAAAATATTGATCGTAACTTAACTGAAGAAGAAGCGGACAGAATCAAGTATCAATTAAAATTAGACAGACCTTTTATTTTATTTGTTGGTGTGCAAGAACCTAGAAAAAATCTCAAGCGACTCATTGAAGCCTGGCAACCTCTCTCAAACCAGATTGATTTAATTGTGGCGGGCGAAAAAGGCTGGGATAATAGCAGCAACAAACAGATTGAACACTTGAGGTTTTTGGGGAGAGTTTCAGATAAACAGCTGAGCGTACTGTATGCAGAAGCAGAATTATTTGCCTATCCATCACTTTATGAAGGCTTTGGTCTGCCAATCCTTGAGGCATTCCATCATGGTACACCAGTCATTACTTCAGATATTTCCGCAATGATAGAGGTTGCAGGTAACGCCGCCGAACTTGTCAATCCGGAATCAGTTGAAGAAATTCGCAAAGCCATCGTCATCATTCTTAATGAAGATACACTTCAACAACAACATCGCCTACAAAGAATGATTATTCGCAAACAGATGTTTAGCTGGAAAAAAGTGGCAGAACAAACTATTAAGGTCTATCAAAAAGCAATTGAAGATTTTAATCAAAATCGAGATAATTAATCAATTAATATTTTTATGAAAAAATATCACTTCGCGATCGATGGCAACGAGGCCAATGTGAAGAATAGAGTTGGCAGTAATGTTTATGCTTTCCACATTATAGAGGAGCTCTCAATGATTGTAGAAAATTCTGATAAATATGAGTTTACTGTTTTATTATCATCACCCCCAGCTCAAGATTTGCCCAAAAAAACAAAAAACTGGCAATACCGAGTTATCGGCCCAGAAAAGTTTTGGACTCAACTAGCCGCGCCATGGCACCTCTACACCCACCAATTTGATTACCATGCTTATTACACACCCGGTCACTATGCTCCAAGATATTGTGCTGTTCCTTACATCTCCAGCGTAATGGATTTAGCATTCTTAAAGTTTCCGGATCAGTTCAAAAAGAATGATCTAACTCAACTAAAAAGCTGGACAGAGTATAGTGTGAAAAACGCAAATAAGATTATTGCTATTAGCAACTTCACAAAAAACGAGATCGTTGATAGCTATCGAATATCGCCAAGTAAAATTATTGTGGCTGAACCAGATGTGAGTCTTCCAGAAAAACCCTCAACCAAAGCTGAATTAATCAAATACTTAATGAAATTTGGCATTAGACAACCGTATTTTTTATACATCGGCACTCTTCAACCAAGAAAAAATTTAATTAATTTAATTACAGCCTACGAAATATTTTATGATGAACAACTGAGTAAAGAAGTTCAATCAAATCAACTCCCACAACTGGTAATAGGAGGAAAGGTTGGCTGGATGGCTGATGACATCTTGGCAAGAATTAATAACTCAGTCCACAAAGCTAATATTATTGTCACCGATTATGTTCCCGACATTCACAAACCAGAGTTATATAAAGTAGCCCTAGCCACCATTTTAGTCGGATTATATGAAGGGTTTGGAATTCCTCCTCTCGAGTCAATTCACTTCCTCACTTTACCGATCGTTAGTAGTAACAGTAGTTTACCAGAAGTTGTTGGTCCTGCGGGCTTAATGGTTAATCCTCACAAAGTAAGTTCTATTGCCGAGGCCCTCACTCAAACCTTCAGTATGCCGAGTTCTCAACTTAAAATTTTAAAAGAAAAGATGATCTCTCAAAGAGCTAAGTTTTCATGGAGCCAAAGCGCAGAAAAAATATTTAAAGTTTTGGTTGAGGTTGCTGATAATAATGAAAAATTTAATGAAAAATAGTGCTTATCAAGAACCGTTACTTTTAGGGATTGATCCTGGCTATGATCGACTTGGATGGGCAGTAGCAAAAAAAACTGACTCTGGCTGGGAAAATGTTGATCTTGGTTGTATTCAGACTGATCGAAAACTTGAGTTAATTCAAAGATATCAAATTCTTGAAAAAGAACTTCAAAAAATTATTGACAGATTTAAACCAACTGAAGCAGCTATCGAAACTCTTTTTTTTGCCAAGAACACCACCACAGCCTTAAAGGTAGCTGAAGTCAGAGGGTTAATAATAGCTTGTTTGCTTCGAAATGATATTAAAATAGAACAGTATAATCCTGTAACAATCAAGGAAGCAGTAACCGGAAATGGTAAGGCTGATAAAAAAGCTATTGAAAAAATGATTAATCTTGAGTTTAAACTCCAAAAGAATAAGATACTAGATGACGCCATTGATGCTTTAGCTGTTCTGTTTACTCACCAGCTTTATAAAAGAAATGCTAAGTTTATTGCATAAACATGACAGAGTTTTCTCAAGAACATCAAGAAGAACAACAGATCCTATCTGAAATTGCACAGCTTAGTGGATTAAAACCAAGAGATGTATCCATTGTAGAGATAGCAATATTAGCTAGTAGTATGGGTACTGGATTTTCAGAACATTTTCTTCAAGACCCAAATCTACAGTTAACTGTTGTTAATCTGCTCTCCAGTATTTCGGATATTAGAGAATATAAATTATCTCTAAAACGAAAATACTTCCCATTTCTGTTTAAAGATATTGATGGTTTTAACCCAAAAACATTTGAAAGAAAAGTGGCTGAAATTGGGCAACAATTTCTTCAATTAGCAGAGAGACTGCTTGATATAGAGATTGATGTATATTCTTATGGAATTTTTTTCCCATCCTATCAAAAGATGCTAACTAAAGCCAAAAATTCTGGAAACATTCCACATGATTCAAAAACCTTGTTAGTCGGAGCATTAATCAAAGATACAGCAAGTGAGTATCAGCAGCTGATGAAACAACTCTTCCCAAGCGGACAAGCTCTAACAATTGACTTAGAAGGAATTGATACTCCTAAACAAGGATTGTTTGTTTATTCTAATGCACTTAGAATTGCAGCACGCTCCGATACATTTAACGTGATTCAAACTAATGTACTGTTACATCAACTCATTGATGAACAAAGCCGAACTTCAAGATCAACAGCTGAAAAAAGGATAAGATTGTTTAGAGAATTCTTTCGTGTACTTAAACCTGGAGGCGTAATTACCTTGGTCGAGGGTAATCTAGAGGTATCGTACTATGGTTCAAATATATTTAGAGCTGCTCAACTGATGGAAATAGAACTACAGGCAGCAGGTTTTATCAATATTAAAATCGACTTTGCCACGCATTTTATAAAAAGTAGAAGTGTTTTAAGATCTACTTCAGCATCATCGATTGATAATGAACCTGCTCAAACTAGTCAGTATACTTTACAAATCTACGCTGAAAAACCAACTGAAGAAGTAAAAACAAGCCAGGAAATACATTAACTTATTTTAAGGATATAAATGATCGGCTACCTACAAGGCAAACCAGTTTTCAATAAGAACTCAGTCATTATCTTGATAGGCGGTGTTGGTTACCAAGTTGAGGTAGGCTCAAAAACAAGATCTCGCCTAACTGAAGATGAGACATCCTTATTTATATACACTCATGTCCGCGAGGACAAACTTGAGTTGTTTGGATTTTTATCCTCTCAACAAAAAGAGTTATTTGAGTTATTACTGAGCGTTTCTGGCATCGGTCCCAAAACTGCATTAGAAATCACCGATAGAGATCCAGAAATGATCATCTCTGCAGTTCAAAATTCAGAAGTTTCCTTTTTTAGCTCAATACCCAGAATCGGCAAAAAACTTGCACAAAAAATTATTCTTGAGCTGAAATCCAAGCTAGGTAGTCTAAAAGAGTTAAGCCTAGGTCCAAGGTCTTCGCAAGAACATGATATCTTTGCCACTCTTGAAGCTCTTGGTTATGAAGAAACAGAAATAGCCTCAACTGTTGGCGAGTTACAGTTAGATGATCTTTCTCTTGAAGAGTCTGTTAAGTTAGTTTTGAAAAAAATTGCTCGATAAAAAAATTGACTGAATAAAAACCCCTCCTCAGAAGTGACAGTTTGTATTATCATATCCTTATGACGGATAACCAACTGACAAACCATGGTGACGACGAGCTACTAATCAACTCACTTCGAGCTCAAGATTGGGATGAGTTTTATGGTCAACCTTTAGTCAAAAAATCATTGCGTATAGCCATCAAGGCCACACAAGAAAGAAACGAACCTCTTGACCACATCTTGCTTTATGGTCCTCCTGGTCTGGGTAAAACCACTCTTTCGCACTTAATAGCCAAAGAGCTTGGCTCAAATCTCAAGATCACCTCAGGAACAGCTTTAGCTAAAGCTGGAGATTTAGCCGCTATCCTCACCAATCTTAAGGATGGGGATGTTCTTTTTATCGATGAGATTCACCGTTTACCAAAAGCTGTTGAAGAAACTCTTTATCCAGCTATGGAAGATTTTGCTCTTGACATTGTAATAGGTAAAGGCCCATCAGCTCGCACCGTTCGCCTTGATTTACCCAAGATTACCATTGTTGGCGCCACCACCAGATTCGGGCTGCTTGCTGCTCCTTTCAGAGATCGTTTTGGTATTGTTCATCGACTTAATTTTTATCAACCTGAAGAACTAGTGCACATTTTAGTCAAGGCAGCCACCAAGATTGATATTTTATTAGATGAAGAATCAAGCTTAGCTATTGCCTCAAGATCTAGAGGCACCCCTCGTATTGCTCTCAAACTACTCAAACGAGTTAGAGATTACGTTCAAGTTAATCATCACAATCAGGTGACTCCTGAAATAATCATGAGCGCTCTTGAAATGCTGAGCATTGATAAACTCGGACTTGATGAGAATGAACGTCAATTTTTAGAGAAGATCATCAAAAAACATGCCGGTGGTCCGATTGGTTTAAAAACAATTGCCGCTACCATTCATGAAGATCCAGGTACAATTGAGGAGGTACTTGAGCCGTATCTATTACAACTCGGATTTGTCAAAAGAACATCTCAAGGAAGAGTCATCGCAGAAAGTGCGTATCAATACTTAAATATTAAATATCCAGACAATAAAAAATAACATATGCCAACTCAAACTCCCTTTACCGATAAACAGGGTAAGCAACTTTCTTCAGATGAGCTTTTTCAAAAGATCGTCAATCGACTCTCAGCAATTCACCTAGAGTTGGTAACCGGTTTTTTGTGGTGGTTTGTTGGCAAAATTCCTTCACATGTTTTTAGAAAATTTTGTTATCAAGCTTCTGGCATGACCATTGGAAAAAAATCATATATTCACATGATGGCTCGCATCTTTGACCCTAGAAATATTCAAATAGGTGAAGGAACAATCATCGGCGAAAAGACAACTTTAGACGGACGCAAACAACTACCGAACTCAAACGGCGGCTTGATTATTGGCAACCACGTTGATATCGCCAGCGATGTGATGATCTGGACAAGTGAACACGATATTAATGATCCCTCAATGCTTCCTATTGAACAAAAAGTTGTGATTGAGGATTATGTTTTTATTGGCCCCAGAGCCATTATCCTACCTGGTGTAACAATTGGTAGAGGTAGTGTTGTTGCTGCTGGAGCAGTAGTTAGTAAAGACGTGCCTGCGATGAAGATAGTTGGCGGTGTGCCAGCCTCAATTATTGGAGAGCGAAAACTTGAATCACTGAATTACAAGCTAGGTAGACCGAGATTATTTCAATAAAAGTTAAATATACTTTTATGGTACAAATTACCAATCTAATAAACCAAAATCAACACTCAAATCAAGCTAAAAGCAGGCTAAAAAAATCGCTAAAGTTGGTTAATATCTTACCAGTAATTATCATCATTACTTTTCTTTTTATGGTAGGCATCATTGCCTTTATTTTTTTTACTCAAGATGAAGAGTCTGTAGAAAAAAATGAAAACTCTACTACTAATGAAGCATTCTCAACCTTTAACCAAGAAAACCAAGAAGATCTTTCACATCTCGAATCAGAATTGGAGGAACTGGATCAAGAGTCCTCAAGTTCATCACCACTAACAGATCGAGTTTCGCCTCCAGTTGAACTTTTAACAGACCCAATCGCAACCAGTTCTCCCGTAGTCACTAAAGCACCTCTTTTCTCTTTAGATAACAAATATCATGATGAAAAATATGGCTATAAACTTTTCTATAACAACCGCTGGGAGTTTAGAAAAACCTATGGTGAGGATATTGAAAAGATGACCGAAACTGATGTTATTAATGGCTTTGATCTCCATCGTTATTATGGCGATGAGGCAGTTGGTAACGTTGGAGTAAATCTATTAGATGCCCACAATCTCACTGATATTAATCAATGGATGCAGCAGTATGATGATGAGGAACCAGCAGAAGAAAAACAGTTAATTGAGTACAACCAAGTTCAAGCTAACTACTATTCATATCAAAACTCTCCTGAAATGAAAAACTACGCTCTGTACTTTATTAAAAATAACTATGTATTTCGAATCTGGTGGTGGGGAAAAACAATCCAGGGTCTCAATGAAGCTACGGCAATTGTTGAAGCCTTTGTGATAGAAGATATTACCCAATAAACTAGCTATCATGAATCAAAAAACTCTTAGTATTATCATTGTTTCCTTTAATACAGCCAATCTTACTCTGCAGGCGATTAATGCCGTGATTGATGACCTACTGCTCAATTCTTCACTTCTGGAGAAAACGGAGTTAATCATCATCGACAATAACTCTAAAGATGATTCAGTCAAAATGATTAAAGATTTGATTTCAAACAGGTCCTCGAAGTTAAATATATCGTTAACTGTAAACAAAAAGAATCTTGGATTTGCACAAGCCAATAATTTAGGAATCAGCAAATCACAAGGCAAATATATATTTTTATTAAATAGCGATACCATTATCCAAACCGGAGCACTCGAACAGTTAATTAAAACTTTTGAGCAACACCCATTGGACGGAACAACATCCAGTTTAAGCTCTCATAAAAATTCTTTGGATCATTTAGGAATTCTCTCGGCATCATTACTAAACTCAGACGGTTCACCTCAACCCCAAGGCGGTTCATTACCCGCACTTTTTCCTTTATTCAACCAGATGTTCTTTTTGGATGATTTACCAGTTATCGGGAAATGGCTCCCTACGCTCCAAGAAACTGGCAAAGCAAAAAAAACTATACTGTCCAATAACAAACCATATCAAAAAGGTTGGGTAGCAGGTACTGCAATGATGCTTCGCAAAGAGTTAATTGAAGATATAGGAGCTCTTGATGAGAATATCTTTATGTATGGAGAGGATGTTGAGTATTGTATGAGAGCCAAACATCATCATTGGGATATAGCCATCGATCCAACTGCAAAAGTAGTCCATTTTGGCAGCGCTAGCTCTTCATCAGAGACTGCAATTCTTGGAGAAATTCAGTCTTATCTTTATATTTGGGCTAAACACAAACCTCACTGGCAACGAAAATTCTTAAAAGCAATTTTATACTCCGGCATTTTGCTGAGAATTTTTCTATTCGGAGTCATTCTTAATAATAAAAAACTCACTCAGGGTTATCAAAAAGCCATCTCTCTGTTAAATTAACACTTTTAAAGATCATGCAAAAATAGATAACTATGAAAATCAAGAACAAAATAAAAAGAATTAGCGCATGGACTGACCAAAACTTACTACGTTTATTTTGCGGTTTTTTGCTAATATTCATTCCTCTTTATCCCAAAATCCCTCTGGCTGAGTTAATTCCTGGTTATATTGTCCGCATGCGTCTAGAAGACATTTTTGTCTTGGCTGCAGCCGGAATTTGGGCAATCCAAGTGATTAGAAAGAAAGTTAAGTATCACTCAATCACTCACGCGATGATTATTGTATATCTGACAGTTGGTTTTTTATCATTGTTATCGGCAGCAACAATCACACAAACTATACCTTGGCAGCCACTACATTTAGGCAAATCCTTTTTACATTGGTTTAGATATATCGAGTATTTTACTCTCTTTTTCATTACCTTTAGCTCTATTGAATCAATAAAACACGTAAAGACCCTCATAAAAATAATGATCGTCACCTTAATTTTGGTAGTTTTTTATGGCTATGGTCAAAAGTATCACTACTGGCCAGTATTCTCGACAATGAATCGAGAGTTTAGTAAAGGCATAAGACTTTATTTAACCGAACATGCTCGAGTTCAATCAACTTTTGGTGGACATTATGATTTCGCAGGTTATTTAGTAATTATATTAAACTTAGTTTTTGGTTTAGCTCTCACTTGTAAAAAGAAGCTATTAAAAGTTTTATTACACTTAATACATCTTCTTGGATTATGGATGCTAATTTTAACTGCATCTAGAGTCTCTTTTATTGCATACTATTTCGGAATTTTATCTATTCTTTTTGTACTTTCACTCATTCAGAAAAGGGCCATAAAAAAAATTAATTTTTTTCTTTCAAAATCTATACTTTTTACAATTTTGGTTGGAATAATGATGATCTCTTTTGGTCAAGACATGAGAGATAGGCTTTTTCATGTAGTTAAGGATTATCCTCAAATTGAACAAGCATATACTTTTATTGAGAAATCAGTAACAGAAGGATCTGAGACTGTATTAGTCTTTGCGGGCATTAAAAGCTCTAAGCCAAGTGGAGACTGGATTGCTGTCAACTCATCAGATCAATCTGAAGCAGAAAGACTTGCTGCAGAAATCGACTCAGTTTTAGATAAAACCGATCAAAGACCAACCTCAGACAAACCTAGACCAGATGACGTATATGTTGATGTTCCCGACAGAGTTCGAGTTGCAACCGAATCAGCCAGCGGAGATACGCAGTACATCATGGTTGACAAAGAAAGAACTTGGTCAGATAACGCTCTAAAGTATGGGCTATCAGCAGCTATTCGTTTAGACACTCTTTGGCCAAATGCCATCAAAGGATTAACAAGAAATCCATTGTTTGGCACAGGATATGCCACTCTAAATAAAGAAAGTGCTTTCCATTTCACTGAAGCAGAGAGCACGGACAATAATTTTTTAAGAGTATTGGGTGAAACTGGATTATTTGGATTTATTTCATTTTTCACCATTGTTTTAAGTAATTTTTACTTTGCGTATCTTCTCTTTAAAACTGAAAACTCTGCAAAAGAAAATAGAGATTCAGGTCTTATTTTAGGATTTGCAGCCGGTTATATTGGGGTAACCATTGGTCTATTAATTAATGCTGTTTATATCGACGTGTTTGCCTCATCTAAGGTCGCTTTTACATACTGGGCAGTTTCAGGAATAATTATTGCTCTATGTTATCAGCCAAGATTTTACCCAACTATCAAAAAACAAAAAATTATTGTTCTATATAAAAAGATTAAAAAAAATCTTTTACAAAGAAAAAAATAAGGTGAATCTAAGCTTCAAAAAAATCATTAAATACAGCAAAAATTCCAAAGTACAGTTGGCAGTAATCATTTTGCTAGGGTTTATTTTTAGACTTTACAGAATTGGGAATCCACTTTTAGATTGGCATGCTTTTCGTCAAGCAGATACCGCATCAGTTACTCAGCGATATGTGGATGAGGGGATTAATCTTCTTCAGCCAAAATACCACGATCTTTCCAATATTCAATCAGGCTTAGAAAATCCAGAAGGATACAGAATGGTTGAGTTCCCAATTATTAATGGTTTGATCGCCTTTATTATAAGAGTACTTCCTCAAGCTGATTTAGAATTAACCAGCCGTTTCTTTTCGATCTTGGCATCGGTTGGAACGATGATATTTTTATACAAATTTGTTAGACAGCTCTCAAATCATGCTAACGCAGTTATCTCTGTAGCTTTTTTTAGTTTTCTGCCTTTCTCTATTTACTATTCCAGAGTGGTCCTCCCAGAACCATATTTATTGTTATTTTCAACAGCCTCTCTTTCTTTATTCATTTCCTATTTAAAAACTGAAAAAATTAAATACTGGTGGTTTTCACTCATATTTTTAATCTTATCCTTTTTACTAAAACCCTTTGTTGCTTTTTTCGCACCGGTCTATTTAACTCTCATTCTTGTATTTAACAAAGAGTTACTAAAAAAAATCTCAACCTATTTATTTCCCATAATTGCTATTATTCCGTTCTTTCTATGGAGAAGATGGATCTCTAATTTTCCTGAAGGCATTCCTGCCAGTGACTGGTTATTTAACTCTGACGGTATTCGATTACGTCCAGCTTGGTTTAGATGGATATTTTGGGAAAGATTAACCGTTTTAATTGGAGGATTTGTTGCTCCAATATATACAGTTTTTAATATAAGAAAGATCAATCGTGATTTTTATATACTCGCAAGCTGGTGGCTAGGTTTTCTAATGTATTTAGTTTTGATAGCCACTGGTAATGTTCGCCACGATTACTATCAAGTTATTATGCTTCCCTGCATCTCATATACCTTTTCTAGGGGAATACTATTAATGAATGTATTTATTAATTCATATCTCAAAAAGAAAAAAGTTAAATACCGAAAATATATTAGCCTAATTATTTGTATCATAATATTTTTTATCACAGTTTTTCTCAGTTGGATAAAAGTTAGGGGTTACTTTAATGTTAATAACTGGGAGTATCAAAAAGCAGGTGTAGAGGCAAACTTGTTATTACCAAAAGAAGCAGTTGTAATTGCTCCCGCCAACGGAGATACATTATTTTTGTTTCAAACAAAAAGATCTGGTTGGCCAATCGGATATTACATCCCACAAAAGATTGAGGCCGGAGCAACTCATTATATTTCAGTCAATACTGACAAGGAAACTCAAGAATTAGAAACAAAATTTCACACCATAAAAAAAACAGACGAGTTTGTAATAATTGATCTAACAAAACCAAGAGATAATAAATGATTTACCAGATACCAAAAGATTTTTGTCAGTTTTACATAGTGCGACATGGCGAAACCACATTTAACAAAAGAAATATAATTCAAGGACACTCTGATATTAATCTAACAACTGAGGCAATTAAAAAAACTAGAGAATTAGGAAGGAAACTAAAGAATATTAGTTTTTCTGCAACTTTTTGTTCAAATTTAATTAGAGCTCGCAAAACAGCTGAGATAATACAATCAAAGAAATCACTCATAATTTCCTCAAAGTTAATCAAAGATAGAAGAATGGGAATCCTTGAGGGAAGAAAAGCAAGCACTCTAAACCGTGAACAAAAAAGACTTCTAAATCTTTCTGGAAAAACTGATGAATCAAATATCTTGAAAGCTAATAAAATAGAATCAATAGATGAATTATGTCAGAGATTGAATTATTTTTTTAACAAAACTACTCTTGCATATAAAAATAAGCGAGTCCTCGTGATAACCCACGCTGGAATCATCGGGAGATTGATTATAAATGCAAAATATAAGGGAGCAAAATCCTTTGAAGATTTAAAAATTGCAAATTTAAGTTATCTAATTCTTAATTCAAATGGGGTTGAGTATCAAATTGCTGGAGTTAATAATATAGATATCATTTCAAATCATAGCTCAACATGAAAATATTAATGCTTACTCCATACTTACCCTATCCACTTATTTCCGGTGGACAAATTAGGACATACAACTTACTTAAGCAGCTAGCCAAAAAACATGAAATTACTTTATTTGCTTTAATTAAAGATGAAAAGGAACGGCAATATATTAAAAACATCGCACCTTTTTGTCATCAAGTAAAAGTATTTAAGAGATCTAATAAACCATTTACTTTGAAAAATGTCTTGAAGACCGCTTTCTCAACATTTCCTTTTTTAGTAATGCGAAACCATGTGCCAAAAGCTGTAGAAGCCATCAAGCAAGAACTAAAAACAAATCAATATGACTTAATTCATGCCGAAACTTTTTATATGATGCCTCACATTCCTAAAACTATCATTCCTATTTTGTTGGTAGAACAAACCATAGAATACTTAGGCTACCAATCGTATGCTAAAAAACACAACCCCATAATTAGAAAAATTTTAAGTTTAGACATAAAAAAAATTATTAAATGGGAAAAATTTTATTGGAAAAAAGCTGATATTTTGGTGACTATGAGCGAAGAAGATAAGGAATACATTCAAAAGAGAGTCAATAATCCACAAAAAGTCGAGGTAGTTTCAAATGGAGTTGATAGTAACTGGTTTTCTGAAAAGAAACGAGTTATGCCAAAACAACCAACAATTTTGTATGTTGGCACATTTAAGTGGCTACCCAATATTGAAGCAGTAGAATACTTAGTTAACCAGGTATGGCCAATACTCCTGGAATTAGTGCCTAATGCAAAACTACGGATAGTGGGCAATGCTCCAACAAAAAAGATTTTAGAATTTCAAAATCGATACAAAAATATTGAAGTGACAGGAAGAGTTAGGGATATTAGAAGTTCTTTTTGTAGCTCGCATTTATTACTTGCACCAGTATTTAGTGGGAAAGGCACAAGGTATAAAATTCTTGAAGCAATGGCATCAGGAACTCCAATCGTTGCCACCTCAATTGCAGTTGAAGGATTAAATATTATTCCTGGAAAACATGCCCTCGTTAGTAACAATCCTAGACAGATGGCTCTAGACGCTAAGGAAATAATCTCAAATATATCTCTTTGTGAATCACTCTCAAAAAACGGCAAACATTTTGTTAAAAAACGATATGATTGGGAAATTATATCTAATAAACTTGACAAGATATATCAATCAATGGGTAACTTATGCCAATAACAAAACTTTCATTAATTATTCTTAATTACAATAGTTTTTTTTGGCTGAAAAAATGCCTATCTTCTTTAGAAGAAAATTATTTAAATAAAACTAAGTTTCCTGTAAAAACCATTGTGGTTGATAACAACAGTCATGATCAATCAAAAGAAATGATTAAAAATGAGTTTAAGTGGACAAAGTTGATTGAGCTCGATGAAAATAAAGGCTTTTCTGCTGGCAACAACGTAGCCCTAAAACAAGCTGAGAGTGAATATGTCATGTTACTGAATAGTGATACTGAGTTTATTTCAGATAGCAATCTAGACATCTTAATTGATTTCATGGACTCACATCCAAATGCTGGAATTATCAGTCCAAAATTAATTTTAAGTAATGGTAAGTTAGACTGGGCTTCACATCGAGGTGAACCAACGCCGTGGGCATCACTCACTTATTTTTTAGGCTTGGAAAAATTATTTCCAACTTGTAAACTTTTTAGTCAGTATCATCAAAAATATCTAGATTTGACACAGGTCCATCAGGTTGATGCTTGTTCCGGAGCCGCCATGTTACTTAGAACATCGTATATGAAACAGGTTGGTTTACTTGATGAAAGATTCTTTATGTATGCCGAGGATCTTGATTGGTGCAAAAGATTTCGAGAAGCAAATTATCAAGTTTGGTACAATCCCAATGTTGAGGTGATTCATCATAAGTACAAGTCGGGAATAAAAACCCAATCTCCACTTACAGCTATTCAATCAAAAGGACATTTTTATAACACCATGATTCAGTATTATGATAAACACTACAAAGACAAATATCCAAGATTTGTAAGATTTTTATTACGATCATTTCTTTTTATTAAAAAAGGAGGAATGTAACTTGAAAAACAGTACAAAGACCTTTACTATCGGCATTGATGCTCGTTTGAGTGGTAAGAAACATGCTGGCATCGGCAGATATATTGAGAATCTTTTAATAGAACTATTAAAAACTGATCAACCAAATATTAAATGGGTATTTTTTTTTCATCATCAACAACAAGCAACCCCAATACTCAATAAAACGAAAAGTCATTCAAATTTAAAGATTATTTATGTTCCGATTAGACACTACTCATTTTTAGAACAAACAAAACTGCCCAAAATTATAAATAGCGAGAAACTCGATCTTCTACACGTACCTCATTTCAATATCTCTTTACTCAATAAAGTTCCAATAGTTGTTACCATTCACGATTTATTATGGCATCAGCAGATAGGTCCTGAAGTCACCACGCTTCCACCATGGAAATACTATCTTAAATATATTGCCTATCGATTAGTGACCACCCAAGCATTATTAAAAGCAAAAAAAATTTTTGTACCAACCAATTCTGTTAAAAAAGATTTACTAACACTTAACTCATCACTAAAAAATAAAATCGTTGTCACTCCTGAAGGTATTAGCGAATCGTTTGAAAAACAACATCAATGTTTACAAAACAGTTCAAGATTACCACAAAATAATAAAGGTAACTTGCTTATATATGTAGGTTCTTTATATCCGCATAAAAATATTGAAGTAGTATTTCAAGCCCTCGCTAAACTAAAAGATTATAAGTTAAAAATTGTTTGTGCAAGAAATGTTTTTGTAGAAAGAACTCGTAAAAGAGTGTCTGAATTAAATTTATACAATCAAGTTGAGTTTACTGGATATTTATCTGATGATGAGCTAGTTACAGCTATTCAAAGTTCATTAGCATTAATTCAACCCTCTAAATCCGAAGGGTTTGGATTAACCGCAATCGAAGCAATGGCTGTCGGTACTCCAGTAATTGCTTCAAACTTGCCAGTATTTAAAGAAATATATCAACAAGCACCCTTGTTCTTTAATCCAGATAATCCAGATGAACTAGCCAAGCTAATTAAAAAATTAAAAGATCTTAAAACATATCAACATCATCAAGCGTTTGGCTTAAAAACCGCAGAACTTTATAACTGGAGTAAAATGGCAAAAAACACCATAGATACATACCTGTCAGTCATTTCTAATGTATGACCGATTCATTTAAGCAGCTGCAAAAACTAAAGGTTGCATTAGTTTACGATAGAGTAAATACTAAATATGGAGGAGCTGAGCAAGTACTACTAGCATTTCAAGAACTATTTCCCCAAGCGACTTTATTTACCTCAGTTTTTAATTCTCAGCAAGCAAGTTGGGCAAATAAATTTACAAAGGTTATTCCTTCTTTTATTAACAATTATTCATTTCTAAGAAATAAGCATCAGTGGCTGGCTCCATTGATGCCAATAGCTTTTGAATCCCTTGATTTATCAGGCTTTAACTTAATTATCTCTGTGACTAGCGCCGAGGCAAAAGGAGTCATTGCCAATTACAATCAACTTCATCTGTGTTATCTATTAACTCCTCCTAGATATCTTTATGATTTTCAGAGTAGTTATTTGGATTCTAAAACTCTTTTCTCTTTTCCCCCAGTCAAACAGACTACAAAATTTTTACTAAGCTATTTGAAGTGGTGGGATCAAGTAGCAATCCATCGGCCAGACGTTATCATTCCTTTATCTGAAGTAGTTTCGGACAGAATCAAAAAATCTTATGAAGTCACAACAGAAAAACCAATTTATCCACCAATAGATATGATTGATTTTTCTACAGATAATCAAGCACTCAGTAGATTTCATCTACCGTCAGATTTTCACTTAGTAGTTTCAAGATTAGTATTTTATAAAAGAGTTGATATAGCCATTAAAGCTTGTGTTAAACTTGATCATAATTTAGTCATTGTTGGTTCAGGAGAAGAAGCTGGTAAACTAAAAAAATTAGCTAACAAATTAAATAAAAATTCTAAATCCAAGATTATCTTCTTATCCTCACAGCCACAACCAATCGTTAACTCGCTGATTAAAAAAGCCAAAATATTGTTATCACCAGGAATAGATGATTTTGGCATTACTCCACTTCAAGCCAACCTGTTTAACACACCCGCAATTATTAACTCAAAAAGTGGAGCAGTCCCAATATTCAAAAAATATGGATTTGGTGATATGTTAATTAGCGATTCAAGTGAAGAATTGGCTAACAAAATAATACAAACATCGTCTAAAAGCATAAAATCTGATAACATAGATTCTATTAAAAAAATATTAAGTACCAAGTACTTTCAACAACAGTTTGCTAAAATAATTATTAAAAATATAAAACAATGACAAAAAATCAACATTATTATGCAGTTATCTTAGCAGGAGGAGGAGGAACCAGACTTTGGCCAAAATCCCGCAATGATACTCCCAAGCAATTTCTAAAATTAGCTGGCAATCGAACCATGATTCAGATAGCGGCTGACAGAATTAGGATGATTTTACCCTGGGATCGCATTATTGTTGTCACCAACAAACTGTATGAAAAAGATATAAAGACACAACTTCCAGAAATACCTTCCAAAAATATCATAGCCGAGCCAGAAAAAAAGGATACAGCTTTAGCTATGTTGGTTGGTTCTCTTTATGCAAAATCTCTAGACCCACAAGCTGTGGTGATGAATGTCGCCTCTGATCATGTTGTTACTAATAACAAAGAATACAAGAGTGTAATCACCAAAGCCTTAGAAATTGCCGAGAAAAATGATTATTTAGTCACCATTGGCATTTCACCAACAGAACCCAACACAGGTTTTGGCTATATCAAAGCCGGAAAAAAGATTGAAAAGATAGCAAATGATTTGTCTTTGTATCAAGTTGAAAACTTTACAGAAAAACCAGACGTGTCAACTGCTAAGAAATATATTTCTACAGGTAAATATTTCTGGAATGCCAACATGTACGTATGGTCTGTGGATGCTATCGTTAGTTCATTCAAGAAATACATGCCAGAAATGCTTGAAGTTGCTTCTAAACTTGAAGGATTAAAGCATCAAAAATTCCACAAAGCACTTACAGAAATTTATGAATCAAGTGAAAAGATTTCAATTGATTATGCCATTAGTGAAAAAGCCAATAATCTGGTTTTAATTCCAGGAAATTTTGGTTGGAATGATGTTGGTTTGTGGACTGTTGTATATGAACTTGGTCAAAAGAATAAAGATCTGAACGTGATAATAAACGACGAGCAGAATATCCACACGCTTACCATCGATTCAAAAAAGAATCTAATCCACACCAATAACCGCTTGATTGCTTTGCTTGGAGTAGAAAATATGGTAATCGTTGATACAGAAGAAATTTTATTAATAGTTCCCAAAGATCAATGCCAAGATATTAAAAAAATTGTTGAGTCTCTTAAAAAAGATAAAAAATCAAAGTTTTTATGACATATCATCAAAAGAAAAGAGTACTTGATTTGATAGTTGCCAGTACCTTAATAATTGCTTTTCTCCCATTCTGGATTATTATTCCAATTTTAATTACTCTTGATACTGGAAGACCAGTAATATTTAAACATAAGCGAGTTGGGAAAAATGGAGAAGAGTTTTGGATATATAAGTTTAGATCAATGATTCCCAATGCACAAAGAGTTTTAGAACTAAAATATCCAGAATTATATAAGCAATTTAAAGCTGGAGACTGGAAGATTGAAGCAAAGAGTGATCCTCGAATCACTAAGCTTGGAAGATTAATCAGAGCCTTTACAATCGATGAGTTTCCTCAACTTTTTAATGTTTTGAAGGGTGAGATGAGCATGGTTGGACCAAGAGCTTATGTAAAAGAAGAGCTTGATGAACAGATGGAGAAGTTTCCAGAAACTAAAAAATTCAGAAAAAAAATCTTGGCTGTCAAACCAGGAATTACGGGTATCTGGCAAACCAGTGGACGTAATGAAATTCCTTTTACCAAACGAGCTAAAATAGATGCCACCTATTCAACTGAGACCTCGATTAAACAAGACATCATTATCCTTTTAAAAACTCCAAAAGCAATGCTTTCTAAGTGGTAATCATTAGTTTATTCATTTATATTCTTCTGATATACTAATTAAATTAATACATATCATCTGTCCAAACCATGAACATTCATAAAATTTTCAAAACAGGTTCATATAAAAATGGAGCTGAATCATCACTAGAAAACTCAACTGAACCACAAACGGCCAAACCTAGACTGAAAAAATCGATTAGTTTTTGGCCAAAAAAGAAATCAAGGCGAATTCTATTGATTCTGTTACTGATAGTAGCTTTGTTTTTAGGCATGATTGGCGTTTTGGCAACTCATACTTTAAGCGTTTCAAGGGAGATGATCACCGTTGGCAATGAGCTCAAATGGAATGCTCAGTCTGCATATGATAATTTTAAGGCTCAAAATTTACCTGAAGCAGAAATAAATATTGTTAAGGCAAAAGAAAATCTTGATAAACTTAATCAAAGTTATAACAAGCTAGGTATTTACCAAAAGATTCCAGTTTTCAACAAATATTATCAAGACGGTATTTATGGTTTAGCCGCCGCTAATCACGGTCTCGAAGCAGCTGTAGTTTCAGTTAAAGCAATCACTCCTTATGCCGATATTCTGGGTTTTGAGGGAGAAGGAACATTTGCTGGAGGTACCACTGAGGATCGAATTGGAGTAATGTTGCAGACACTAGAGAAAATAACCCCTGAGCTTGATCAAATTGAAGAACAGCTAACTCTAGTAAACGATAATCTATCAAAAATTGATGCTTCCAGATATCCAGAAAAGGTTAAGGATGTTGAAATCAGAAATCTATTATTAACTTCTCAAGAATCTGTTGATCAAGCGATCAGCATCTTTTCACAGTTTAGACCAGTCATCGAGCAGCTACCAAGAATTGCTGGTAGTCAAGGTGAAAAGATGAAATATTTAGTATTATTCCAAAACAACAACGAGCTTCGTCCAACAGGAGGATTTCTCACAGCTTACTCGATTGTAACTATTGAGAACGGCAAGATAACTCCCGAAAAGTCTGATGATATTTATGAACTTGATCAAAAGTTCTCTGGCAGAATTGAGATTCCAGAAAGTTTAGGTAGATATTTAACCACTGAAAAATATTGGCATTTAAGAGACATGAACATCTCTCCAGACTTTAAAGAGTCGATGACAACATTCTATGAACACTATCAAACCGTTAGAGGAGAACCTAATGATATCAATGGAATTATCTCGGTTGATACTCAAGTCTTAACCAGACTTCTTGAAATTTTAGGCCCAGTTGAAATTCCTGGTTACGGTACATTTAGCGCACAGATCGATTCTAGATGTGATTGCCCTCAAGTTGTTTATGCTCTTAGCGAGATCATCACTCGTCCGACTCCTTACTTAAGAGAGGATCGCAAGGGTATTCTTGGTCCAATGATGAAATCAATTCTGCAAAAAACCTATGATGCACCTAAACAGCATTGGCCTCAGCTATTTGGCTTAATCTGGGAGACTGTTCAAGGTAGAAATTTACAAATGTACTTTATTGACGAGCAAACTCAACTTGCTGCAGAGAATGCTAATGCGGCTGGAAGATTAATTCACCCAGCGAACAGTGATTTTCTTGCAATTGTTGATGCTAATTTGGGAGGAGCCAAATCAAACTTGTTTACTGAGTATGAGGTCCAGCATCAAGTTGAAGGTCCAACTGATGGCTATATCACCAATAACCTCGAAATCACCTACAAAAATACCAGAAAAGCAGATAATTGTAATTTAGAAGCTGGCTTACTATGCCTTAACGCTCCAGCTCCAACTTGGAACAGACTTTATCTTCCAGCTGGATCTGAAATAGTAAATACACAAGGATTTAATCAAGATCCAAATTTATATGAAGAACTTGGATTCCAAGTAATTGATGGATTTTTTAGACTTGATCCTCTTGGGGTTGCTAAAATCAGGGTTAGCTACAAAGTTCCATATTCAGAAGAAAATTATCAGCTTAAAGTTTGGAAGCAAGGTGGTGTTAAACCGTTTAAAATGCTAGTGGATGTTAATGGCAACCAATCTGAGTTACTGATTAACTCTGATCAAACATTCCAAGATAGATTTTAATCTTGTTGAAGTATCTGCTAAATAGAAAAAATGAAGAGAAGTACCACTGTTGAAAGTATTGTTTTAAAAAGAAAAAATCTTGGAGAAACAGATAGGCTGGTTACCTTAATCAGTCAAGAGATGGGAAAGATTGTCTGTGTAGCTAAAGGAGTTCGTAAACTCAATTCCAGCTTTAGTTCAGCTATTGAACCCGGAAATCTAATCAGAGCTCATTTAATAATCACAAATGGTTTGCCTCTTTTAGTTCAAGCTAAACTAATAGAGGATGCTTCAACCACTCGATCATCTCTACCCAAAATTCGCAGATTATCTCAAATTTTAGAAATATTTGATAAATTACTTGTTGAAGAAGAACTTCCCCAAGAAACATTCTCTCTGATCAAGCAAATCAGACAATTATTAATAAGTGGTGATATTAATTTAATTAGATCAAAAATCAAGACACTTATTAACCAGCTGGGCTTTGCTGATAATACATCTCAAAATCATCAAACAATGTTAGAATATGTACAGGAAGTAGTAGAAAGACCAATGCAGAGTTTTAAATTTTTGCAGACAGACACTGCTTTTGCTTCCAATAAATAAATCAAGTAGATAATTATGTCACAACAACCAACACTGGATGAGATAGTTTCACTGGCTAAACGACGCGGCTTCGTGTATCCAACATCAGAAATCTATGGAGGTTTAACCAGCTCTTATGATTACGGTCCCATGGGATCTGTTTTATTAAAAAATATCAAGGACGCATGGTGGAATGAGTTTGTGCTAGCCAGAGATGACATGTATGGACTAGATTCCCAGATTATTCTAAACCCTGAAACATGGGTTGCTTCAGGCCACGTTAACTCTTTTACCGATCCTCTTGTCGAAGATAAAGAAACGCATCTTCGCTACCGAGCAGATCATATTATAAAAAATTGGCTAAAAAACCAAAATAAACCAGAGTTAAAAGATGTCGACGTCAATAGTCTTTCAACCCTAGAGATGGGCAAAATTATTGAGCAGTACAAAATAACCAGCCCAGCAGGCAATGAGTTAACCCAACCCAAAGACTTTAATATTTTATTTGAGACAGCCATCGGTGTGGTATCAGGAGAAAAATCTCTAGTGTACTTAAGAGGAGAAACTGCCCAAGGAATCTTTAGCAACTTTAAACAAGTATTAAACAGCACCCGTGCCAAACTTCCATTTGGCATTGGCCAAATGGGTAAGAGTTTTCGTAACGAGATGACTAGCGGTCAATTTTTATTTAGGCAACTCGAGTTCGAACAGGCTGAAATCGAGTACTTTTTTGATCCAGAGCAAACAAACTGGCAAGAGTTGATGGAAGACTGGAAAAAGAAAATGATGCATTTTGTTAGCAATACCTTGAGCATCAATCAAGAAAATCTCCGCTGGAGAAGACATACTGATCAAGAGAGAAGTCATTACAGCAAAGAAACTTTTGACCTAGATTACAAATTCCCATTTGGATGGGACGAGTTGTGGGGACTCGCCTATCGAACAGATTACGATCTTAAACAACACATGCAACACTCAGGAGAATCTTTAGAGTATTTAGACCCGTACACCCACAAAAAGATTGTACCTCATGTCATGGAGCCTGCGGTTGGTATTGATCGACTGTTTTTAATGGTCTTAACCGATGCCTATCGAAAGGATGCTGAAAGGATCTATCTTGATATCAAGCCCTCATTGGCCACCTATCAACTGGCCGTCTTTCCCTTACTTAGAAATAAACCAGAACTGGTTGCCAAAGCTGAAAAAATATATCAATCGTTGCGTTCAAGTTTCAGGGTGACTTTTGATGACAGAGGAAACATTGGTAAACGCTATCTATATCAGGATGAAATTGGCACTCCATTCTGTATCACCGTTGATTTCGACTCCCTTGAAAAAGATACTGTAACTATTCGTCATCGCAACACCACACAACAAGAACTGGTCTCAATCGATAAAATTAATGAGTATCTAAATAAATTAATCAATTTATAAAATAGTTTTTATATCTATGAAGAAAAAGAAGCTTTTAATCATTGGCGGAGTAGTTTTTATTTTAGCTATTATTGTAATTGTAGCCTTGTTAAAGAAGGGCAGTTCAACTGAAGAAGTAGTAACTCAAGAACCTGAAAAAAGACGTCTGAGTGAACCAGTTAATGTTATACCAGTGATGGAGAGAGCTTATGTTAGCATTCTACCAATCATTGACGGCAAACATCTCAATATTTCTATTAATCATCTCAATAAAGAGGCTACTAGTGTTGAGTATGAGCTAGAGTATCAATCAGGAACGATGCTCCAAGGAGCAATGGGAGAGATAGATCTAACAAGCTTTCCAGCTACTGAAGAGATCTTTCTTGGAAGCTGTAGCGCCGGTGGAGCTTGTACCTATCACACAGATATCTCAGGAGGTAATCTGTTGTTAACCTTTGCTGGAACAGAGAATTATGCTCTAAAAACTAACTGGCGCTATATTGATAATTCTACTCGATCAACTGAAGTCGCTTCCTGGGATGCAAAGTTTCAACTTGAATCACAATCTTTAGCCTCAATTAGATATATGATCGTTTTTAACAGCCCTGGTATTCCTGAAGGCTATGAAGAGTTAACTGATGATTTTGAGCTTGTTTCTGACATCTACTCATTTAGTACCAGCTCCACCGTTCAAGGAGAAGGTGAGGTTAGTATCAGGCTAATTGAGGATGTTGACTCAGCAAAGATTGTTGGCTACAACGGATCAGAGTGGGTTAAGTTTGACACAACCATTGAAGATAAAGTTGCTAAAGCCAAGGTAGAATTAATGGAACTTTATACAGTCATCCGTTAATCTCTCACATCATTTTTTACCGTATTTAAGAGTGGTCTCACGACCACTCTTTTTTTTATCTAGGCCGTTTGTTGCTACAACGGTAAAACCCGAATAAAACTTCGTCTTTACACCATTAGTCAATCTGTGTCATTATTATGGCATAGTTTGGTAAAGTAACCTATAAATATTTAATAATAACAAATATAACTGTGTTCATCGGCAAGTATTACTACAAACTTCAAACCAGTGGTCGCATCTCTTTACCAAAAGAGTTTCGAAAAGACGTTGATAAATGGGTAATAACTAGAGGTTTAGACGGCTGTTTATTCATTTTTCAAGCTGAAAGATTTCAGCAGGAACTTGAACAACTAGCTACCCGATCATTTACTAAAAAGGCTCATCGTGACTTAATCAGAATTATGAGTAATGAGGCTAAAGAGGCCGAAGTTGATTCAAACGGTCGAGTAAATCTGCCTGATTACTTGATTCAGTTTGCTAAACTTCGCGAACAGATAGTAATTGTAGGAAGTTTTAATCGTATTGAGATATGGGATCAAGAGCAATATCACCAATATATCTCTCAATTAGAAAATCAGGCTGAAACAATTGCTGAGTCCATAGAAAAGTAACATGAGTTCACAAACAAAAATATTCCATCAGCCCGTCATGCTTAAAGAAGCAATTAAAGCATTAAATATAACTCCAAAAAAGTGGTATCTTGATGCAACTTTTGGAAGAGGTGGCCACACCCGAGAAATTCTCAATGCTGATGGACGTGTAATTGCCTTTGATCAAGATTTGGAAGCGATTGATTATGGGAAAAAAGAGTTTACACAAGAAATCGAGGAAAAAAGATTAGTTTTAATTCATAGCAATTTTGATCAATTAAAGAATCAAGTTTCACAACTCAGATTAGATGATCAAGCTGAAACCGCCACCATTTCTGGTGTTTTATTTGATTTTGGTACCAGTCAAGATCAAATAAGGGCTCCTCATCGCGGTTTCAGCTTCGATCATCCGGATGCGCCTTTAGACATGAGAATGAACCAAGAACTTGGTGTTACAGCCTCAGATCTATTATCAATTCTTTCAAAAAAACAACTTGAGTCATTATTCGCAGAATTTGGAGGAGAAACAAAATCAAACTCTAGCAAAATCGCTTCCGCTATTGATAAATATAGAAAACCAGACCGCTCAAAAAGATTTGAAACAGTTAGAGAATTAAGAGATCTAATTGAAAAAATTGTTCATAGACATTCTCATCTTCATCCCGCTACCAAAGTGTTTCAGGCTTTAAGAATAGCTGTTAACAGTGAACTAGATTGCATAAAGGAAGCCCTTCCCCAGGCTCTAGAAAGCTTAGAAGCGGGCGGAAGAATCGTTACCATTGCCTTTCATCAGGGAGAGGACTCAATCGCCAAACACACTCTTAATGAGTGGGAAGAGAACAATTTAGGGATAAATATATTTAACAAACCACTAAAACCATCTGAAACTGAAGTTAGTAACAATCCTTCTGCTCGTAGCGCAAAGCTAAGAGCTTTTGAAAAAAGAAAATAATGAAAAAAATCTCTAGAAAAAAAACCATTTACTTTTATTATCTGCTGGTTTTAACAGTGATAATCGCTCAATCAATTTTTTCTTGCGTAAGATTAGGCCAAACCGTAAGTTATCAACACAAACTCAATTTTCTTGAAAATCAAAAAGTATCTCTTCAAAAAGAAAAAGAGGAAAAGATAGCTAAGTTAAGTCAAATAGATTCATTGCTAGCCAACCAGCTTACTTTAGATGAATCATACTCACCAATCTCCTCAGCACTAGTCATTTCTAAACATGACACAATTGCACTAAAATAAATAAAGCGTTCAGTTATTAACCATAGTTATCATGAATAATCAGTCGCATCTTCAACAGCGATTAAAAATCTCATTTGGTCTGGTAATTTTTTGTTTCTTGCTCATCACTGTTCGGCTATTTTACTGGCAAGTAATTAATGCCAAATCATCGCAAACAATCATTAATCAGCAATCAACTAATATGATTACCATTAGAGGAAAAAGGGGTAGTATTTACTCGGCTGATAAAAATCTACTAGTAGGAAATCAAACCGCTTGGGATGTATACCTTAATAAAAATGAGTTGCAAATCGATATTGATGAGCTTGAAACTCAACTTGTTTCAATTTATGAAGAACTCTTGCAGACAGAAGAATTTAAGAATCATAATTTCTTCTCTTTGGATAAAAGCGAGTTTAAAAACACGCTTCATCAGCTTGTTGCAAAAGATGTAAATTGGATAAAAATTTTGTCAGAAATTCCCAGTGAACTTAATTCGTTGATTTCTCAATTGAAAATCGATGGTCTGCATTCATATGAAACTGAAGTTAGATATTATCCAGAAAGTTCAATGGCAGCTCATTTGACCGGATTTGTAGGTAAAGACCAGAATGATAATCAAGTTGGATATTTTGGAATAGAGGGGTCATTAAACAAAGAACTAGCTGCTCAAACTAAAATAATTTCTTATAAACAAGATGCTAAAGGAGCCTCATTTGCTGATCAAGAGTTAGATTTTAGCAATCTTGATGGGAGAGATGTCATACTTACCATTCGCCGAGATATTCAGTACATCGTTGAGAAAGCACTTGAGGAAGGAATCAAGAAGTATGACAGCCAAAGTGGCGAGATAGTTGTGATTGAACCCAGTACTGGCGCAATTCTCGCCGTTGCAACTTGGCCACATTATAATCAATCAACTTATTCAAATTTTCAAACTGAGATTTTTAAAAATCCTACGCTCTCAAATCTATATGAGCCAGGGTCAACCTTTAAAGTTTTAACACTTGCAACGGGCATCGATTTGGGATTAATCACACCAGATACTCAGTGTACTAAATGTGCTGGACCTAGAACCATTGGCAAGTACACCATTAACACTTGGAACAAAGAATTCCATCCAAACATTACCATGAATGAAGCACTTAAAAAATCTGACAATACTGCCATGGTGTTCGTATCAGAGATGATTGGTGAGGAAAAATTTACAGAGTATATTAAAAATTTTGGCATCTCTGAACAACTTAAAATTGATCTTCAAGAAGACCGAGAAACTCCGTTTCCTAAACATATTGGACCGATTGAGCTCGCTACCATCAGTTTTGGACAAGGCATTAGTACCAACACCATGCAGATGACAAGAGCTGTAGCAGTAATAGCTAACAATGGTATTATGATGAAACCATACATAGTCAGCTCAGTCTACGATCCCCAAACCAAAGAAGTCATAGAGTATCAACCTCAAGAGCTTAGAAGAGTAATTAAACCAGAAACTGCGCAAGCAGTAACAAACATGATGGTTCATTCTGCTCCAGATAGAAATAACTGGATTAATAAAAATTTTTCTGTAGCAGGAAAATCTGGAACTTCTCAAATTCCAAGTGAAACTGGAGGATATAAAGAATCTGGGACCATCGCTAGTTATGTTGGTTTCGCTCCAGCTGACCAGCCTAAATTTGTAATGATGGTCAAACTAACAGAACCTCAACTTGACCAATGGGGAGCTACAACGGCTGTTCCACTCTGGTATGAAATTGCAGATAAAATTATCTTATTACTTTGAGTTGTTGAGTAATTCCATTAATTTTTTCAGTGAGCGTTCAGTTTCTAGTTCATCACCCTTAAGAGTTATTGCTAGTCTAGTTTGTGTGCTAGACCGCCTTAGAGTTAAAAGAACAGGAGCTTTAAGATGGTCTGAAAGTTGCTGTTTAACTTTGCCAAGAACCTCATTTTTAACCACAGTAGAAGGTTTTTTCAAATGAGAGGGTAAAATCGCTTTTTCATCTTTCTTTACCCTAACCATTGCCTCAGCATCTCTGACTGAAGACTTATCATTAATAATCTGTCGATAACACTCGATCTGCTCCGATTCTGTTTCGAGACTAGATAAAGCTCTCGCATGACCTTCACTAATAGTACCATTAATGACAGCATCCTTAATTAAATCAGGTAACTCTAACAGTTTTAAACTATTGCTTATATATGAAGGAGATTTTCCAATTTTCTGAGCAACTTCAGATACTTTAAGTCCGAACTCTCGCATTAACTGTTGAAAACCCTTTGCTCTCTCAATAGCATGTAAATCTTTTCTTTGAACATTCTCTACTAATGCTAACTCCAACATTTGCCTTGGAGTAGTTTTAATAATAGAAACTGGGACTTCTTTTAAATTGGCTAACTTAGCAGCTCTCCAACGACGTTCACCAGCGATAATCTGAAATCCAGCCGGAGTTTGTGCAACCACCAAAGGTTCAATGACCCCATGTTCTTTAATAGAGTCAGACAACTCTTGAATTTCTTCAGTCTTTATTCTTTCTCTAGGCTGGAAGGGGTTAGTTTCTAACTGATCAACACTTAAATACTGCAATTTAGAGTTTTGTTTATCGTTGTTTGAGAGCATATTCCCTCAATATACAATAAATTAGCTAACAACGCTAATACTGATTTACAGTTAACTTATTGAAAATAGCCTTCGAAACAATAAAATTGAGCCGAAAAAAATAATGGAAGAAAGCCACTATTCACTAACAACACTTACGGTTGTTTTGTCGTGACGCTTACCAAACTTAACCACACCATCGCGCATGGCAAAGATTGTGTGATCGGAACCAACTCCGACTCCATCGGCAGCTTTATAAAGCATACCTCTTTGCTTCAAAATGATTTGACCAACTTTTGCTTTTTGACCACCAGAAAGCTTGATTCCAAGTCTTTTTCCAGATCTCTTGCGCTGTGACTGTTGGCTAACTTTGCCTGAACCTTTAACGTGTGCCATATATTACCTAAAAAATTATTGATATCTAAATATTAAAATTTGCCTTTTGACCTCAGCATTTTCTCGATGATAATCAATCGGCTTGACCTGAAGAGTATACCCAAACCTCTCAAGTTTGTCAATCAATTCTGATAAATCAAATCTTTTATTTGGAGTTTCCACATAAGGAAATACAATCACCACAATGCTACCCTTTTTTAAAATTTGAATCCAAGCCTTAAAAGCACCTAAATATAATGAAGTTAATCCATCAAAAATATTTTCAAGTTCATTCAGTTTTGGATTTGGTTTACCTAAAAATGGCTCTGTCACTATCAAATCAATTTTTTTAGATTTTAAATACTCTTTGGCATGAGTCACATCTGACTGGAATAGATTGAAATCAATCGCTTGATTTAGTTTTTTTTCAAACCAAACAAGATTATTGGCTGTGCCATCAATTGAATTCTGATCTATATCCGAACCAATAATTCTACAGTTTCTCGTTACCGCTTCAATTAAGACTGTACCAGTCCCACAAAATGGATCATAAAGTAAGGGGGAGAGGTCAGAAGAATCGTGCTTTTGGAAATGACCAATAGCTAAATTGACCATAATTCGTGCAACCTTTGGAGGTAACATGCCTTTTTTACCTGAAACATAAGGTTTATTTCTATCACGCAAACTCCACTGATCAGCATCTTGAACAGCAACCGTTTCAAGTAACCAATATTGATCTTGATACTTACTGATCATTAGATCATGAACATTTCTCTGATGTGTTAATACTGCTGATGATAAACCCCAAGTATCACTTTCAAGATAACGTGAGGAGATACCATTAATAGCTAGAATCTTTTTTATTGCCCTTGAATCTACCTCTAAGGACTCTTGCTCAAAAAAACCCAATGCAAACTCTATTTTTCCAGATTGATGTGAAGCCAATTTGGATAAATAAGCCGCTATTTGATCTTGAGCCTCATCTTCAATTAGTGGCTGAATCATCTTAAAAATCTTGAAAACTCCGCCTAATTTTTCCTGTAGCTCAATTGCAGCCTCATCATCTTCTAAGGAAAAAAAAGCTGCATGCTTAGCTAAGCGAGTAACTTCGACTGAAAGAATTGAGTCAAGTTCAGCTAAAGAAAGAAGGGGAGTGTTACCCAACAAGGCAACATAATTATGCATGATGGCAGCTACTTAATTGAAAGAACCTTCACCACCGACTGATGTTGTCTGTGGCCAAAAACTCTACGATATCTTGATTTTGCTTTAAACTTTGCAACTCGAAGCTTTTTTCCTTTTTGTTGGTTAACAATCTCAAGTTCAACCGAGTTTTTTTCTAATTGAGGAGTACCCAGCAACACTTTATCATCGTCTTTAACCAACAAAACATCACATGTAAGCTTCTCACCTTCCTGAAGATCAAGTTTATCGACGATGAACTCATCACCGACCTCAACTCGATACTGCTTACCTGATAATTTGATGATTGCGTATTTTGACATATTTTTCCGATAACAGACTGGATATTATGCAACAAACCTTGAAAAAAAACAAGACTACTTAATTTTTAGACTAATTCTTGGCTTATGTAATGATATCACATTAAATGCCAATCCAAGAAATATCATGAATGACAAAATCGAACTTCCCCCATAAGATAAAAAGGGGAGAGTAAGACCAGTAATAGGTAGAAGTCCAACATTCATGCCAATATTGATCGATATCTGCAAAAACAAGTTTACAAACACTACAATCAACAGCGATTTGATTCGCAAATCATTAGCCTTATACACAGAAAAAAGTAAACAAGATAATAATGCCAGATAAAGCATAATTATAAGCAATGAACCTACAAATCCCCATTCTTCTGCAATTGAAGCAAAAATGAAATCAGTTTGTCTTTCTGGAAGAAATCTTAAATGTGACTGAACCCCAGCTCCTAAACCACGCCCATACAATTGGCCAGAACCAACGGCAATCAATGCTTGTCTAGCATTATAAGAGGTGTCTTGATTAATTTGACCTTCGGAAGAAATAAATCCAGTAATTCTAGCTTTCTGATATGGTTTTAACGCAAAAAACCAAGTGAAAACCAATACAAAAATAAATATCCCCAACAAGCTCAATACTTGGCTTGGTTTAATTGAAGATATCAACAAGATCGAAAATAAACTAATAGAAATAACTACACTTGTTCCAAAATCTGGCTGTAAAAATATTAAGAAAACAGGTAATAAAATACATACAGAAAGCTTTATTAGTTCGTTCCAATGATCTACTTGAAAAAAGTTTTTTCTGCTAACTACAAATAATGATACAACCATAGGAACAAACTGAGATGGCTGTATCTTGAATCCAAGTGGTAAATTAATCCATCTCACCGTTGATCTCGTAGATATTCCCAAGATCAATAAGAGGAACAAAATTAATAGAGTGAGAATATACATTATCTTGCTTACATGCAAAAGTTTCTCAAAATTAACCTTGCTTGAAAAATAAAAACACAAGTATCCAACAACGAAATAGCTTATTTGCCGAGGGACCAAATCTGGTGCAATACTACCCAAAGAAACCAGGCTTATTCCAGCCAATAAGCCAACAGAGATTGGAATAATCCATTTCATTTTTTATTTATTCAGCAACTAACTTCAAAACAGTTCCTTTTATTAAAATTGTATTGGTACGTTGCTCAATATCCTGTTGCCATTCAGTTGGCCAGCTGGGCAATTCTATTTTTACAACTTTATCAACAGCTAAATTTGACGTTTTTCTAACAGTCTGAATCTCTCGAATCAAATCTCTAGCGAGAGCCTCTGCCTTTAATTCTGGAGTTAGCTCAAAATCAAACTCTAGAGCTAATTCTTGATTTTTAGAATCTTGATGCCACTCAATAAGTTTAACATTCAGTTCATTTTTTAGTAACGATTCATACTGCGAATACTCAAACTGTTGACCAAGATAAATTTTAACTAAGGCTAACGGATGTCTAAGTTTTGATCCATTTTCCACTCTAGATCTTCTTCCTAGCTCTACTATCTGCATAACCAACTTCATCTCTGTCTCAATTTTTTTGTTAATTATTGCGTTATTTAACTGTGGCCAAGTAGATAAATGAATTGAGCTAATTTCATCAACTAAATTATGATGAACTAGTTCGCTAAAAAAGGGAGCAAATGGTGCAAATAATTGAGCTAATCTATACAAGCTCCATCCAAAAACATGACTTGATGTTTGATTATCATGATCCTTAATCCTTTCTCTTGATAGTCTCAGATACCAAGTTGAAAACTCATCGATAAATTCAATTAACTCCCTGCTAGCTTTAACAACGTCATACTTTTCTAAATTTTCAGTCACGCTCAAAGATAAAGACTCAACTCTGGAGATCAGCCATCTATCTAAAATATTCGTAACAGCATTAGGAGAATCTTCAACATTATGATTTTTATCAGCAAAAAGCTGATAAAAAGAAAGCATATTCCACCAAATTAAAAAAACTTTTCTTCTCAAATCAGACACTTCTTTTTCTTTAAAATTAAGATTTTCCGCCTTCATTACGCTCGAACTCATCAAATATAAACGCAACGAGTCAGCTCCATATCGATCAACTATTGCCATTGGATCTGGATAATTCTTTAAACTTTTACTCATTTTCTTCCCATCTTCAGCAAGAACGATGCCGTTGACAATCACATTTTTAAAAGAAGAAGTAGGCTTGGCTACGGGAATGGCTGGCTGATCACCCATTGTTAGGGCCGTTGCCAACACATGAAGCGTATAAAACCACCCTCTTGTTTGATCCTGCCCCTCAGAAATAAACTCGGCGGGAAAATTATTTTCAAACTTTTCACGATTTTCGAAAGGATAATGAAAGGAAGCATAGGGCATAGCCCCAGACTCAAACCAACAATCCAAAACCTCAGGAATTCTTTTATAAATCTTGCCATCTTTTTCAATCTCAATCTCATCTAGAAAATGCTTATGTAAATCAGTAATCTTCTTTCCAGACAGCTTTTCTAACTCACTAATGCTTGAAATACAGATAACATCACCATCCGCACTCTCCCAAATGGGGAGAGGAGTTCCCCAATATCGATTTCTAGAAATTGCCCAATCCTGAGCATTCTCAAGCCACATTCCAAACCGCCCATCTCTCATATGCTCTGGTATCCAGTTTGTTTGCTGATTATTTTTAATCAGTTGATCAATAAAACTAGTTACTCTGACAAACCAACTATCAGTCGCATAGTTCAATAGAGGAGTGTCACAACGCCAACAATGAGGATAGCTATGAGATATTTTGCTCTTCAAAAAAAGTAAATCTTTCTCTTGTAAATACTCAATAATCAGTTGATCAGTGCTATTAGGATTACCTTTTGGTTTAACTGATAAACCAGCAAAATCTGACACTTCTTTGGTAAATTTTCCATCTAAACCAACATGCTGGATCAGAGGAACGTTCTCTTTTTCTCCTACCTTATAGTCATCCTCACCAAATCCAGGAGCGATATGAACAATGCCGGTACCTTCTTCGGCCGAAACAAACTCTGCTTCAACTACTCGAAAAGCATTCTCAGTGTCTTTAAAATATTGAAAGAGAGGGTGATAGGACAAACCAATCATTTGATCAGCTGAAATTTTTTTAATGATAGAGTAAGAGCCATTAGCTAAATTTTGCTTGACAAAATCTTCAGTAGAGATATATAGTTTTCCAGATTCAGATCCAGAAAAAAGAACATATTTTAACTTTTTATTAACAGCCAGCAACATATTTCCAGGTAAAGTCCAGGGAGTAGTGGTCCAAGCTAAAGCAAAGACTTTTTCTTTTCCTTCAGACAGTTGTTTCGAATCAGATAACTCAAACTCAGCTACTACCGAATTATCCTTCACATCTTTATATCCTTGTGTTACCTCAAAATTAGAGAGGGGAGTATTACATCGTGGGCAAATATGCATCGACTTATGACCTTTGTAAATCAGGCCTCTCTCCCATAACTGTGCAAACACCCACCATAAACTTTCCATATACCAGCTTTCCATGGTTTTATAATCATTCTCCATATCCACCCATCGCCCCAGTCTTTCAATCACTTCTTTCCAATCATGCGCATAGGTAAGTACTTTTGATCGACACGCTTCGTTAAACTTGGCAACTCCATACTCCTCTATAGCTTTTTTATCAGATAGTCTCAGCTCTTTCTCCACAATGTTCTCGATTGGTAATCCATGACAGTCCCAACCCCATCTTCTTTCAACTCGCTTACCTCTCATGGTCCAAAATCTGGGAATTACATCCTTTGTTGTTGAAGCAAGAAGATGTCCATAATGAGGCATACCCGTAGCAAACGGAGGGCCATCATAAAAAACATAAGAATTATCTTCAGGTCTTTGATCTACAGACTTTTTAAATGTTTGATCTTCTTCCCAAAATTTCTTGATTTCTTGTTCAAGCTGAGGAAGATTGGGAGGTTGACGAAAATTTTTTACTTTTGGCATACTCTTTGCTTAATTAATTATTACTAAAAAAGCCCTCTTTTTATTACAAACTTAATTGTAATAAAAAGAGGGCCTTAAAAAAGACGGTACCACCTCTATTAACAACATTTCTAGTCGTTTTCTCTTTACAGCTCTCTCGGGCTTACCCGGCTTGGTCTAATTGTTGGTTTAGCAACGTTCTTCAAGCTACCGCGCAACATAGCTCGTCTGTTGATAGACAGACTCTAGCGGTCTACTCTCAAATTATAACACACTCAAAAATTACTTATTCCTCAAAAAAGCGGGAACTTCAAAATCATCTTTTAGAGAATCATCATCTTCAGTCAAACTTGAATCAGATTTATCAGAATGAGCTAAGACAGACTGCTGTCCTCCTATTTTAATAAATGCTGATGATTGATCCGAGTCAGACTTTTCTCCTCCCTCCTGAACCGATCGTTGTGATTTAGTAACTGGCTGCGTAAAACCTGTGGGAGGTCGATCGATTTTATCACCGTTTTCATCTGTTTCAGCAAACTTTCTCATCGAACTGCGAGAGTAACCTCCAAACATTTGGCGTCTAGCCATTCCAGGAGGAAGATCGGTCTGATCAAAGCCAGTTGCAATTACACTGATCTTTATTTTATCTCCCATCTCATCATTAATATTTGCTCCAAAAATAATATTGGCATCTGGATCTGCTGCATTAGCAATAATCGATGAGGCATCAGAAATCTCGGTCATTGTCATACTAGATCCACCTGTAATGTTATAGAGCAAACCCTTGGCACCTTCTACTGAAACTTCTAAAAGAGGAGAGGAGATTGCCATTCTAGCTGCAGTAACCGCTCTGTCAGATCCAGAGGCTTCACCTATTCCCATTAGAGCTGTTCCGGAATCTTGCATAATAGTTTTAACATCAGCAAAATCTACATTAATCATTCCTGGAACAGTGATTAGGTCAGAGATACCTTTTACACCCTGACCAAGAACATTGTCCGCTAAACGAAAAGCATCAATTAATGTCATCTTTTTATCAACCACCTCAAGCAATCGCTGATTTGGAATCACAATCAAGGTATCAACGCAGTCTTTAAGAATTTCTATTCCTTCTTCAGCTGTCTGCATTCTTCTTACTCCTTCAAACATAAATGGCTTTGTTACTACAGCTACGGTTAAAGCTCCTGCTTCTTTAGCAATTTGTGCAATTATTGGGGCTGCTCCCGTGCCAGTACCACCCCCCATGCCAGCAGTAATAAAAACCATATCGCTATCAAAAAGCATATCTTTCAACTTCTCCTGGCTTTCTTCCGCAGCAGTTCTTCCAACCTCTGGATCAGCACCAGCACCTAATCCTCTAGTAAAATTATTACCAATCTGCATTTTAGTTTCAGCCTTAGAAGTTAAAAGAGCTTGAGCATCGGTGTTAACTGCAATAAACTCGACTCCCTCAATTTGATTTGAGTCGACCATTGAATTAACGGCATTGCCTCCGCCTCCACCGACTCCGAGAACCCTTATTTTAGCAAATGTTGTATTTGAAGGTTTAACTAATCCCATATTATGACTATTTTTACTATTTAATTATTCTCAATAAATCTTTATATATCAAAGTCTAACATCATCAATAGAAAAATCCAAGTAAGAAAACTTACGGTAACATCTTTTTAATCAAACCAATTGCTTTCCCACCCACTTTATCAAGATGCAAATCTTTAATTGCTTCTGAAAAATTAAACTTTTGAGATAGCTCTTCACCTGATCCCTGTCTGTGACTATACAGCAACAATCCAGTGGCTACCGCCATTAAAGATGATTGTTGTTCGGCAATCATTCCTTCTAGTTGCTTAGGCTGTCCAATTCGAGCAGGTAAACCCATAATCCTTTCAGAAATTTCTACTAAATCAATTGACAATGAACCTCCACCCGTAAAAACAATACCGGCGGGAGTCTTGGAAAATAGATCCTCTTTTTCCATAATTGCTCCAAGCTGAGTAACAATCTCTTGAATTCTTGGATACATTATCACTTTTACAATATAATTTTTTGAAAGTTCATCTTTATCTTGACTAATTCCAAGTTGTGAAAGATTAAAAATATCAGAATCTTCCTTTCTTTTTGCAAACTCTTTTTTTGACTCACCAGGAAGTGGCTTAATTTTATCTAGCCCATGATCAGAAAGGTAGACTTTAACTTTTTCTGCGACCTCTCTATCTAATCTACAACCCAAAGCAATATCTTGTGTGATGTGTCTAGCACCAATTGGAATCGAACCTGATAATTCAATTGCTCCATCCACATATGCGCAAAAAGAACTCGCACTCGCCCCAATATCGCATAACACCACACCTAGCTCTTTTTCTGTCTCGGTTAAAGTTACTTCAGCTGCACCAAGAGCTGAAAAAACAAAACCTTGTACCTCAATTCCCAAATCATTCAAACATTTTTTTAAATTTCTAATCGAAGTTGATGAACCAGTAATGATATGAGTTTCGGCTTCTAGCCTTACTCCTGTCATATGAGTAGGGTCTCTTATACCTTCTTGAGAATCAACTTTATAGTATCTTGGAATGACGTGAAGTATTTCTCTGTCTGGAGGAACCGAAACGGCTCGAGCAGCCTCAATTACCCTCTCTATATCAAGTGAAGTAATCTCTTTTTCTGGATTAGCTACTGCTACTACTCCCGTTGAGTTTTGCGAACGAATGTGTTCGCCAGATAAAGAAACATAAGCTTGATGAATGCTTAATCCTGCCATCCGCTCTGCCGCATTTAGACTTTGTTCAACTGCTCCAAGAGCAGCCTCTAAATCAACAATTACACTTTTCAAAACCCCAACTGATGGAACAGTTGAAGAACCAACAACTCTAATTTGTCTAGTTTCATTATCTACTGATGCAATTAAGGTAGTGATCTTATCACTGCCAACATCAATAGCGCTAATAACTGTTTCTTTACTCATAAAAAGCTCTCTTTGACCATTTAGCCGTTTCTTATTAACTATAGCAAAAATGTTCTGTTCTTGTCGAGCAAATTTTTTATCAAATCTATCACTACTCAAATCTGACTATCGGAAGATCAAAACGCATATCTATCTCTTTGATTTTTTTATCAATAGGTATTTGAGATCTAATGGTCTTTTCATCACTCAAAATTACACTAATTTTTGAAATAAGTAAACCAAGATCTCCATTATCAGAAAAAATAAATTTATTATTATTGATCAATAAGGAAGAATTATCTTTATCCAAAGTTATTTGATTAAAATTAAGACCAGCTGATTTCAAATTAGTAGTTAATTCATTAATTTGTTTGTTTAACATTGGATCAAACTTTTTATCATGAATGTTGCTTGAATATTTATCAGACAGCTGAATACTTGGAACCATAAACTGCTGAGAGTCTTCTGCTAAAAAGTTCATCGAATTAACCAAAAAAGTTTTATCTTCAAAACTGATTCGATACAAAGGATCTTCCTTTGATAGAGTTACTAGTAGAGTACTAGGAAGTTTTTTCTGAGTCTTAACTGGCAAAAAAACTTGTCCAAGATCATTAACTAAAACTTGTTGAAAAAGAGGACTCTTTTCTAAATTCGTAAAGAAAAGAGATTTGTTTTCAAGAAATGAAAGTTGAGAGCATATTTCACTATTAGCTTGACCATCGACATAACACTCAATCTTTCTTATTCTTGGAAAGAACAAAGCCATCGTAACAAGCATTGTTAAGACCAACGTCTTTACTAAACTTGCAGAAATATTTTTTTTGATTTTTTTTTGACTACCTCTTTTCATCTTTAGCCACAGCAACTCTAATTAAATCAAAAATCATTTCTGAAGCTTTTAATGGATCGGGTCGATCAATCGAGGATAGCTTAGCTTTAATTACTTCTTTTTTATCTTTTATCGAAGCCAAACAACTGATTAATTTATTAGTATCTGCCTGATCTTGGCATAATATCATTCCAGCTCCTCGTTTTTCTAGATACTGTGCATTTTTTAGTTGCTCGCCATAATTCGAATAGGGTAGAGGAATAAATATTGCTGGCAACTGATGATAAATAAGTTCTTCGATGGTGTTAGCACCTGCTCGTGAAATAGCAACAGAGGCATGCCGATAGAACCAAGTTAGATCAGCTTCATCAATCCACTCAAGAACATAATATCGATCTTCCGGAATATGTTCTTTTCGAGCAAAATCACTCAGTTCCTGACTATAATGATATAGTTTATTTGGTCGGCCACATTGATGTACTACAGTCCATTCCGAAGCTAAAGTAGTAAGACTAGCTTTAACTAACTGATTTATGGCTAATGAACCCTGATTACCCCCTAAAATTAAAATTATTGGCAAGTTTTTTTGATTAGCGAACCAGGTTGGAGGATTTAAAGATTGCTTGTTTAAAATTTTTTGTCTTAAGGGTGTACCTGTTAATTTGATCTTAGCATGATCAGAAATAACCGGATCACGTAATAAATTTGGGAAGGAAATAGCAATTTTGTTAGCTAATTTAAAAATTAAGCGATTTGCTTTGCCAACCACTGACGTCCCCTCATGAGCCACGATCGGAACGTTCAATAATCTAGCAACTATCACAAGTGGAACAGCCAAATATCCACCAAACGAAAGAATGACAGAAGGTTTTTCATGATTAATAATCTCAACTGATTTTTTGAGAGCATGAAAAAAACTTATAACTGATCTCAATAATGATTGAATGCTTCCAGATGATCTAACACTATCCAATTCTATGAATCTAACATTTCTTTTGAATACCTCTTTTTCTTCAATTGCTTCTTGTTGTAATTTTGATTGACTATATTTTCGACCAACAAATACAAAATTAACTTCCGGATAATGCTGTTGAATATAATCAATAAATCCTAGTGCTGGAGTTAAATGTCCACCTGGAATAAGAATTTTCATTTTTTATAGTTATTAATACTATTTATGTATTTCTAGCCAATTTATATCCTATCCCATTTAAAAACAAAAGTGATACTAAAGAAGATCCACCCTGTGAAAAGAAAGGCAAAGTTAATCCAGTCAATGGCACCAAGGCCACAATCGCAGCTAAATTTAAAAGTGTTTGGCCAGCAACCCATAACCACAAACCAGCTACAAGTAGTTGTTCGAAGGAGTTCATTTTAAGTTGCATTGATGTTTCATAAAACAGAAAAATATAATAAGCAAAAAGTGCAAACAAAATCAAACTCCCAATAAAACCTACTTCTTCAGCAATAATTGCAAAAATAGAATCGCTGCTAGCCTCTGGAATAAAAGCATATTTCTGCTGAGAATTTCCCAAACCCCTACCAAAAATACCGCCACTACCTAGAGCCAGAGTTATCTGTCTAATTTGAAAGCTAGCTCCTAAAGGATCACTATTTGGATCGATAAAAGATTTAACTCTTCTCAAGCGATAAGGTGAAGCAAAAACAGCAACAGTTAATAACAGAATGGCAATACCTATCATCGGTAACAGTTTTTGTAGTGAACCTCCAGCGACAAAAAACATCCCTGTAGCAATAAATAAAATTATTAGCATTGATCCAAAATCTGGCTGCAATAATAATATTATTACCGGAATACCTAAAGAAACCAAAAAAGGAAGTAATCGCTGATGTTTGCTAAGCCAACTTGCAAAGAATATAACCAAGCTAACTTTAAAAAATTCTATTGGTTGAATCGAGAAACCAAAAACCGAAAACCAGCGTTTTGCTCCATTTATCTCTAACCCAATTGATGGTACAAACACTACTAATAAAAGAATGATACTTCCAATAAAAATATAAGGAGACATCTTTTCAAGAAACTTTATTGGAAGAAATAAGCCAAAAATAAACATCAAAAATCCCAAACCAAACCACTGCAGTTGTCTAAAGAAGTAATGATATTGATGTCCAAAATTAGCATAACTCTCGACAACTGAAGCCTCAAACACAAAAAAAAGCCCCAATAAACATAAAACAAAAAGTAAGAATAATATCTGAGTAGATTTAGACAGTTGTTTTTGTTTCTTCGGCATGATTCTAAATCACGGCAAGCCAAACTCCGAAAAGAGTTAACATTATTTGCACTAGCCATGCTCTTTGAACAATTTTTGGCTCTTCCCATCCATGAGATTGAAGAAGTAGATGGAATGGAGAAACTGAAAAGATTTTTTTACTTCTTAATCTTTTTGAGGATAACTGGAGCAGAGAAGATCCAACTTCAACAACAAAAATAAATCCGATAACCAATAAAGCCGCAACTTTACCCAGTAGTAAACCAACCACCGCTAAAGTTGCTCCAAAAGAAAGAGCACCAACATCACCCATCATAATTCGAGCTGGATAAACATTAAAGTAAAGAAACGAGATCAATGAACCAATCCACAGAGCAAGAAATACAGAAATTGGAATGTCTAAAATTGAGGTAGAAAGAATCCACAGTCCAAATAAAGAAATCATCAAAACTCCACTCGCCAAACCATCTAGTCCATCGGTGATATTAACCGCATTAGCAAAAGCGACAATTACAAAAGTTGCAAAAGGAATATAAAGCCAACCCATATAAAAAGTGCCAATGAAAGGTATATACAAAAAAGATATTCCAAGCTGGAAGTAAAGCATCATCGAGATGATCAAGGCAAGAATGATTTGAATAATTAACTTGACTTTCATCCTTAAACCAAAAAAACCTGATTTTTCAAACCCAAAGAACTTTTTAATATCGTCATACAACCCCAAAATTGAAAAAGACAAAAAAGTAAAGAAGATCACGTTTACTTCAGCTTGATGATTGGCATAAACACTAGTTACATCAATGCCAAACAGCTGCATTAATGGCAAAATAAAAGCAAAAAGAAAAGAAACAACCATTACAATTAATAAACCCCCTCCAATGGGAGTTCCTTCTTTTTTTTTGTGGAGCTTGTTAAAAATCGGCGTAGCTTCACCAAAAACATCAGTGGTATCATCCTGTTTTTTTCTTTGAAAACGAAGTTTGTACAACAAATTGATAAAGGGGACAATTGCTACGCTAGTAACAATAAACGAAAAAATTAATAATCCCAAAAAGATTGACAGGCTGTTCATATATTTTTTATTTACTGATTCTAATCAAATATTATTTTCTTTCGATGCTTGCTCCCAATGATTTTAGCTTATAATCAATATTTTCATAACCCCGATCAATCTGGTCAATGTTGGTTAAGACAGTCTGACCGGCACCACTAATAGCCGCAAGCATGATGGTCGCTCCAGCGCGAAGATCATGGACCTCAAACTCGCCACCCTTAAAGCTTGTTGGACCCTCAATCTCAATAGCATGAATATCTGAAGAAAGTCTGTCACTCCAGTTAAAATTGTACACTTTTTCGGGATGCATTACCTCTGGTTCAAATGGTTTAATTTTTGCTCCCATTCTAACTAATTGATCCATATACTGGAATCGATTTTGCATCACCGTTTCATGAATAATACTCTTTCCATGAGCGTGACAAATTAATGTAGCCCATAATGGCTGCCAGTCTGTCATAAATCCTGGATGAATTTCTGTAATCACATCCGTTGCTCGAAGAGGTCCCTTATAGTAAAAACGAACTCCGTAATCGCCGATTTCACAACCTCCGCCAGCTTCCTCAACCTTTTCAATAAATGCCGCTAAATCTTGGTGACGAGCATTTTCAATAACCACATCACCTTTGGTAGCAATGGCTCCACAAGCATAACTAACAGATTCATTTCTATCTGGCATCACTTTGTAAATTGCTCCATGGAGCGACTCCACACCCTCAATCTCAATAACTCTATGAGCTCGCCTTCTTATTCTTGCCCCCATTGAGTTTAAAAAGCTAATTAGATCATCAATCTCGGGCTCAATCGCCGCATTTTCTAAAACCGTTTTCCCTTTTGCCATCACCGCAGCCATAATTAACGTTTCTGTTCCAGTGTGAGTATTCTTCTCAAAACGGTAATTCGTGCCCTTAAGTTCAGGAGCTTTTAACGTTAAAAAATCATCTTTGTGTGTCCAGCTAACTCCAAGTTTTTCAAGACCATCTAGGTGTCTTCCCAAAGGTCTCTTGCCGATTTTATCTCCCCCTGGTAAAGGAACCTTAGCTTCCTTAAACCTCGCTAATAAAGGGCCAATAAATAGAGTAGATGCTCTTGATATCTTGCCGTATTTTCCGTCAAGAATAGTGTTACTTAACTTTGTGGGATCAATGAACATGGTTTTCGGGCCAGCGTCCCACGCTCTTCCTCCAAGCTCAGAGATAATTGTCGCTACCATCTTAACATCAGCAATTTCAGGAAGATTGAGAAGCCGGCTTTTACTTGAACCAGCAATAGCGGCAATCATCAGTTTATAGGAAGCGTTTTTAGCTCCTCCAACCCTGACTACTCCTGTAAGCGGAGTTCCACCCTGAATAATTAACTTTTGATTGTTTTTCATGGTAATTAACTTATTTTTTTTAATTCTTCCGCTGATCATCCTTATTCTACCAAATATCTTGGTACAAATATCTTCCCTCAATAAAACTACTCTAGCCAGAACACTTCTTCTTTTAGTTCAACACCATACTTGTCATAAACATTTTCTTTTACCTTTTTAATTAACTTACGCAGATCCTTAGCTTTACCTCCTTTGTGATTAACCATAAATGCTGCATGTTTAGCACTAACTTCAATTCCACCTTCTCGTAAACCTTTTAAACCAGCCCGATCAATTAAAAACCCAGCCGAGATGAATTCTCTATTTGCAAAATCATTAAATAACTTCTTTAATTTAGGTGTGTTTTTAACATTTTTAAAGATGCAGCCACTTGATGGCAGATGGAGTGGTTGAGTTTTAGATCTATAAATCATTGAATTCCTAATTATTTGTTTTGACTTTTGTTTGTCTCCTTTTTTAAGTAAAAACTCGACTCTTAAGATTATTTCTCCAGATTCTTGAAACCTAGAGTAATCATAGTTAAATTGACATTCGCTCTGAGAAATCCAAATAATTTGATTCTGAGGAGTTAAAACTTCTACTTGCGCAATATAATTACCAATCAACTCAGTTTGAAAATGAGAATTATTATAAACTGCACCACCCAATTTCCCCGGAACTCCAAAAAAAGGTTCTAATCCTGTTAATCCCATGGAAACAGTCTTTGTGACAAGGTCAGAGGTTTTAATACCACAGTCAACTCTGATTAAGGTTGAATCATTCGAAATATTTTTTTGATCATCTACTTGATCATCAACAGTTTCGAGATTGTTATTTGAAGTAACTATTACCAATTTTTTAAGACCTTCATCAGAAACAATAACATTACTAGCTCCTCCTAATACTACAAAATCTATCTTGTTGTCTCTGCAAACTTTTATCAAGTCAATCAAATCTTTTCTTTTATTAATTTCAACCATTATCTCTGCAGGTCCGCCTATCTTGAAATAAGTTAACTCTGAAAGTGGATAATTCGAAATAAAATTAAGTTCAGGAAATTTTTCCAGAAAAAAATCTAATGCTGGCTGCTTGAAAGAATCAGTCATTCTTTATAAATAATTAATATTCATACTCAGCGCTCTTAATTACACCCATCGTTTCAGGTGGCCAGTATCTAAAAAATGCTTTACCAATTATTAATGACTTATCAACCGGACCCCAAGCCCTGGAGTCGCTAGAATATGATCGGTTATCTCCCACAACAAAGTACTCATCGACTCCCATCGTTGCTGATTGATTACGGATATAATCTCCTGCGTTTGTAACAAAACTATCTGGTAAATAATCTTCAAGTAACTCTTTCGAGTTTATATATATTTTATTATTCTTCACCTCAACCGTCTCTCCTGGAGTTGCAATCACTCTCTTAATGAAATCACAACCCGTACCAGGTGGGCAGTTTGCACTTGGGGGAGCGTGGAAAACCACTACATCACCTCGTTCAGGCTTACCAAATCGGTAACTGATTTTATCTGTTAGAAGATAATCGCCATTTTGGAAATTTGGAACCATGGACTTACCGTTGACCTGATGTGGCTGCAGTAAAAATAAATAAACTACTAAAAAAATTGAAAGTGCTATTACTAGTGTTTCGAATATATCTAATACGAAAGTTGAGATTGCTTTAAAAAAACCTTGCATAATCTTAATATCTTTGAATATTTAATAATTAAGTAACAAACGATTTAACTAATTTAACTAATAATTATATGTCTATCTCTTTTCAAGAAAATGACAAGAGTAAACACAAACACTGTCCATTATAATCATATTTTTATTTCAGTTTTAACAAGAAAATGTGTTGATCCTCATTTATAATACTTATCGTTATGAGTTATACAAAAAAAGTCATTAGTGGTTTTTCCTGGGAATTGGCCCTTAAGCTAGTTTTGTACGCTCTCACAATCATTAAAACTTACTTCTTGGCAAGAATACTTGAACCTGCTGATTTTGGAGTTTTCTCGCTTGTTGTTATATCTCTTGGAATTAGTGAGGCAATGACTCAGACTGGTATTAACCTTACCATGATCCAATCTAGTCACTCTGTTGATTATTTTCTTAATACGGCGTGGGTAATCTCAATTATAAGAGGTTTTTTAATCGGTATTGTGATGATATTCATTGGCTATTTTATGACTCTTTTTTTTAATGAACCATCTTTACTGATATTAATCAACCTGTCAGCATTGGTCCCAGTAATCAAGGGCTTTATCAATCCATATGTTGTTATTTTTCATAAAAAAATGCTTTTTTTTCAAGACATTGTCTATAGATTCGGAGTTCAAGCATCTCTAACCATTGGAACGCTTTTACTGGGAATGTGGCTTAAAAATGCTTATGCTTTAGTGGTTGGACTACTCATATCAGCAGTAATTGAGGTTATAATCTCATTTCTCCTTTTTAAGATAAAGCCTGTTTTTGAGTACATTCCTTCCAGGGCAAAAGTAATTTTTAATAACGCAAAATGGCTTAGTATTGGCTCATTGTTGCACTATTTAGTCGAAAATGTCGATGATTTTTTAATTGGCAGTATCACTAGCACTCATTCACTCGGACTTTATCACAATACCTATGGCTTGACACACAAAGCTACATATGAAATCTCAAAATCTGCCCATTACGGAACAATTCCCGTATATAGCAAATTAACTAATCAAAATGATCGCTTAAAAAAAGCTTTTAAAAAGACTTTTTTTACTACTACTTTAATCATTGTCTTAATTGCTGGTCCCATTTATTTTTTTGATTCCCAGATAATCAACATTCTACTTGGAGAAAAATGGCTCGAATCAATACCTTTAGTTAGACCTCTAATTTTAGCAGGGGCAATTCAGAGCATATTTATGATTTGCTACACATTAATGCTAGCATCAAAAAAATACAAAATAATGAATGATCACTTACTATTATCATTGACCCTCATGACAACTTTCATCTGGTATTTTGGTTCAAAAGATGGATTAATTGGAGCGGTAAATGGAATTCTTTACTCAAGATTGTTATCGCTGCCGATAATAATGTGGTTTGTTTACAAGTATTTTTCAGAGAAAAAAAACAGCAATCAAGCTGTCTAAGAATATGAGTAAGACACTTCAAAAAAAATCTTCATCTCAGCCCAGTTTGAATCTGAAAACCCTCATTTTTATTATTGCAGTTTTTTTTATTAGCCTAGGACAGCTGCAAAGAATTCAAATAGCCAACACAGTAGCCATCTACGGCCATGATTTATTTATTTTTTTGTTTGTAACACTGACTGCTCTCACCACCCAGATCAATAAAAAAAGCGCGAAAAAATTTTTTCACCGATGGAGATATTTATGTTTATTTGGATTGTGGACTTTAGGTAGTCTTTTAATTAATCAATCGCTTTCTGGTTTTAATATTATTCCTTGGATGTATTTAGCGAGATTGGGAGTTTATTTGCTGTTTGGCCTAAGCTTAAAAAATCAAGTTCAAATCGGCAAAGTTGATCGCCAGTGGGTGCAACTAATCTTTAAATTTATGATTTTTATTTTTTTATTTATTGGTTTTTTCCAATACCTTTTTATTCCTGACCTAAGATTTCTTGGTACAGAAGGCTGGGATGTTCATTACTATAGGCTTGCTGGCAATATGCTTGATCCAAATTTCGCAGGAATGTTGTTAGTAAATTTCCTTATTACCATCGTTTTTACAACAGAAGATAAATATAAAAATAAACTGTATTTAGGATTAATTATTGTCTTAGCAATTGCTCTAACTTACTCAAGAAGTTCATATCTAGCCTTTGCAGTCACCGTAGGTTCAACCTTTTTGCTATCAAAAACTCAAAAATATCTTCCCAAAAGGATTATTTATTTTCTATTTACTTCTTTATTATTGCTCCTTCCCTTTCTTCCCAAGCCAGGAGGTATCGGAGTTAACCTAGCCAGAACCGAAACCATTGCTAGCAGAGTAGAGGTAAATGAAACAATAGTGAATCAACTCGACCTTCATCAGCTATTAATTGGAAAAGGTCTGTTCACACCCTCCATCAATACTTCTTTAGCAAATCAAATTATCCATGCTAAATTTCCAGACAATTTTTTAGTCTTTTTTTTAAGTTCGACAGGAGTTGTTGGTCTGTTATTTATTCTGATATTTTTATATAAAGAAATTAAGCTTGCTTACAATTCCAATAATTTTTTGGTGATCCTCCTTTTAGTAAGCACTCTTTCGCACTCAATGCTCAACTTAACTATTTTAGAACCAGTTAATTTGTTAACTCTGTTTCTGTGTATGCAGTTTGATAACTCAATTAAACAACAATCTCTTGGACTGTTGAAGAAAGTAAAGAGCTGATAAAATACAGCCACATTAGTAGTAGCCAGGGTAGCTCAGTTGGCTAGAGCGGCGGTATCGTAAACCGCAGGTCATGGGTTCGATTCCCATTCCTGGCTCAGATAAAAACATTGATAATGATTACAGAAAAAGAAATAGCTTTCAGACTTGCCTATGAAGAAGATATCAAGTTAGAAGCCTCGCAACATCTCAATTCTCTCCCACCAGAGCTTTATTATCACAACGCCTCTCACACTCTTCAGTATGTTTACCCAGAAGCAAAAAGATTGGCTAAGATGGAAGGAATAAACGAAGATGAAATGCTAATTCTAGTATTAATTTCATTATTTCATGATACTGGGTTTAGCATTAAATACTCAGATAATGAAGGAGATGGTGCACAAATGGCTAAAGATTACGCTGTCAACTCTAATAATGTCGTTTTACAGGACGCTGCTCAAATCGCATACGATGCAATTTTGAATACGAATATGAAATCTAGACCAAGAAATAGATATGAAGAGATTATTCGTGATGCAGATCTATCTATTTTAGGTAAACAAGAATTTTTAGAATGGAATATAAGATTGAGACTTGAAATCTTGAATCATCCAGAGTCAGGAATGTACCAGCTTGCGCTTGATGAAAAAAAATGGATAGAGTCACAGTTAGTCTTTTTGAAAAATCACCAATGGTTTACTCAATCAGCCAAGACACTGTATCAAGCACAAAAAGAGAAAAATATTCAACAACTGGCAAATCAGTTATGAACAAATATAAAACGATTATTTTTGATTTTGATGGTACATTGGTTAATTCCGAAAATTTAATATACAGTATTTATTTCAAGCTTAAAGACGAACTAGAATTAAAAACTATTTCTTCACAAAAACTAAGAACTTTTAGACACTTATCGTTAAAAGAAAAAATATCCTTTTTTAATATTTCTCCTTTCAAGCTTCCTAAAGTTTTAAAAAGAGTTCAAGAAGAAATGGGGAAAAACCTAGATAAAATCTCTTGGAATCCCGGGATAATATCTTTACTTAAACAGTTATCCAAAAAAAAATATCAGCTTGGAGTTTTGTCCTCAAACTCAACAAAAAACTTAAACTCATTTTTTTCATCATCTCAAATTAGCTTCTTTGATTTCGCATATTCAGGAAAAAACTTATTTGGAAAAGATAAAGATCTTAAAAAACTGATTAAGGAAAAAGGTTTAGTTAAGGAAAGTATTCTTTATGTCGGTGATGAAGTTCGTGACATTGAAGCTTGTCAAAAAGTTAAAATAGATATAGCAGCTGTTTGTTGGGGATTTGAAGGAAAAAAACTACTAGGAAAACACAATCCAACTTATCTGGTAGATGAACCCATGGAACTTTTGAAAATAATTAGTTAATCTCGATAGTGAACCGTGAGTTCTGTTTCTGCCTCATTGCCTGCCTCATCTACTACCTTAATCTCAATCTTGTTATCTCCATCTGATAAATAGTAACGATAATTAAATAAACCTTCAGAATCAGCCAACACCAATCGATTATTAATATAAACCTTAGCTTGAGGCTCTGTCTCTCCCTCAACAGTAATGGTCTGGTTTTCTTTTGTTTCGAATTTTTGTCCGTCTTCAGGATTTCCCATCTTAATCGGCGGAGTCTCAGTATCAAGAACCACATCATAAGTAACTCGTTGAGATTCAAGTTCATTGTTACCAAAAGTAAAAAGTGTAATAAAGTTATCGCCTTGATTCAGCTCTATGTTTAACTTAAATGACCCCTCATCATCTACATTAACCGAATCATACTCTTGCTGATTTAAAAGAACCTTCACTAAAGAATTGGGTTCAGAAAATCCAGACAACTCTAAAGAGGAAGAGTTAGTATACTCTGGAGGAGAAGCAATAATTGGTGCTTGTGGTGGTAGTTGTGATTCCTGTTCAATTACCGTTCTTTTGTCTAACACTTCAAAAAACAGTTTGATAGCACCAGGCAAAATCACCACTAAAAAAAGTACGCCAATAAATATTGATAATAAAAGTAAAACCAAAGACTGCTTAGTCAACTCTTTTTTTTGTTTATTTGCAAGTCTTGATGTAACTCTTTTTTTTGACATATTTCTTTAATTATATGGAGCGGGATACGGGAGTCGAACCCGTCTTTTCACCTTGGGAAGGTGATGTTGAACCGCTCAACTAATCCCGCTAGAATTATTTTTGCTATTAACTAAGAACTATACAAAAAAATCAATCAAATCTCTAGTGGGATAAAAACAAAAATGACAGAAGTACTAGCTAGATTTTCAGTTATCAGAGAAGAGGGAGAGTTTAGTAGAAAAAAACTACCCGAATCAAGATCTCCAATTGTTCAGCAGGATGCTGATTTAGAAACTCTCTTCCATCTTGCTCTACAAAATTGGGAGGCTTCGTTTGATAAAGACTTTTTTCTCCATAAACTTGCCGAATATATCAACACCAAGCCAAAACAACGACTGGATGATCAAGAATTAAAAAAGTATTTAAAAACAGTGCGTAAAGCTTGTCTTATTTTGCGTTCAGCACAGCATTTTTTTAGTGATGGCCAATTTCTACCAGACAATATTATTTTCTTTACAAGATACTTGGGAAAGGCAAATGATGCATATGGAATGAAGATCGGAAAGAAATATGCAAAAAGAGTAGTGGCGATTTTACAAAAAGGAGAGTTGGACTTTTCTGGGTTCACAAGAGGATCAGTTCAAGATTATGAAGCTAGGATAGCAGTATTTATTAATAGAGCAAGAGAGCTTTTAGCAAGAAAAAAAATTTCTATTCCTGACTATCATAGATTGCGAAAAGATTTACGACATTTCATGAATCTTTACCAAATTGTCGCTGCCAAAGATCCAAGCAATTTGTTAAATATCCAAATTTTTCAATATTTGAACGATCTTAACTCAGATTTGGGCCATATTCATGACGAATATGTAGCGCAAGAATTAAGAAATCAAATAGATTATGATAATGGACAACTAAAAATCCCCAAAAGTTTAAGAGAAAGACTTGAAAATTTCTATGACTTCTTAGAAAGTTAAGTTAAAAGACACAAACATTGGCGACCCCGACCGGGCTCGAACCGGCGATCTCTTCCGTGACAGGGAAGTATGTTAACCAACTACACCACGGGGCCAGAGCAAAGATATTAACTTGTTAACGCGAATATTATATTATACTATATGAACTACACAATCACATCAAATTGTGAGTTTGTTAAATTAACATAAGGAAAAGATGAACATTTTTACAATTCTATTACTCGCAGGAGTCGCCATAGCTTTCTATGTGGTTTCTGTCTATAACGGTTTGCAAAAACTTAAGACACAAATTGAGGCCAGTATCCAAGAGATCGGCAATCAATTAAAAAGACAAGCTAGCCTGATCCCAAATCTTGAATCTTCCGTTAAGGGATACATGAAGCAAGAAACCAACATCTTCAAGATGTTAACAGAAGCAAGAAAATCAGTAACTCAAGCAGAAGAGTCTGGTAATGTCAAAGACATCAACAAAGCCATTGACCAAATTCAGGGTCTTGTACCTCAAATGAAGGTTGTTTTAGAAAGCAATCCAGAAATTAAATCAGATCAAACCGTGATTAAGTTCATGAATGAACTCACTGATACTGCTGATAAGATTGCCTATGCTCGCAGAAGCGTAATCGATTTAACTCAATCATTTAATCAAAAATTGGTCACCTTCCCCTCAAATTTAATTGCCAATGCTTTCGGATTTAAGAAAGAGGTTGGTTTAGCTACACCCACTTCAGGAGAACATCTTGAAGTTTCAAGCTCTGAAATGGAGTCACCAAAAGTTGATTTAAATTAGTTGATTTTTTCTTAACAGAATCATTAGTTTGAATTTATTTAAGAGCTATTATGACTCACTATCAGTTAGTATCTAGCAATAAACGTCGATCAGCTATCATCATGATCGGTTTTGTGATGTTTGTTGTTTTGGTCAGTTGGGTTTTAGCTGGAGCCCTTGAATACGATTTAAGCGTGGTTGGAATGGCATTGATTTTTTCTGGTTTTATTTCATTTGGTAGCTATTGGTGGTCAGACAAAATCATTCTTGGTATCTCCAATGCCAGGATAGCCAGTAGAGAAGAATTTTTTGATTACTTCACCACTACTGAAAATGTTTGTCTTGGACAACGAATACCAATGCCCAAACTGTATGTGATAGAAGACTCAGCCATGAATGCCTTTGCTACCGGAAGAAATCCAGAAAATGCAGTAGTTTGCGCTACCACAGGCTTATTAAACAAACTAGAACGAGCAGAATTAGAAGGAGTAGTCGCCCATGAGTTAGCTCATATTAATAATTACGATATGTTATTGATGTCAATTGTCACCATCCTAGTAGGAATGATCTCACTACTATCCGATTGGTTCCTGCGCATAGGTTTTTCAGGTGGAAGAAAAAAGAGCAATAGTGATAACAATAGTGGACAAATTCAAGTATTTTTAATGGTAGCAGGCTTGATACTTGCTTTGCTCTCGCCACTAATAGCTCAATTAATCAAGCTTGCTCTTTCTCGCAAAAGAGAGTATCTGGCTGATTCAACAGCAGTATCATTTACAAAAAATCCAGTAGGGTTAGCCAACGCACTAACCAAGATATCCCTAGATCAAGAACCACTTGAGGTTGCCAATAAAGCAACTGCTCATCTATATTTTGCAGATCCATTAAAAAATCATCATGGAGGAATTGGTATGTTTGCTAAGATGTTTCAAACTCATCCTCCAATTGAAGAAAGAATTAAAAATTTATTGAGCATTGCGTAGTATAATGTCGCTGTTATGAGTAACAAGATTAATCAATCAATCGTCAAACATATTGCAAAACTTGCACAGATACCTATTTCTGATGATGAGTCTGAAAAATTAACGACTGCTTTTTTAGAAACTCTTGCAGTTATTGATGAACTTCAAGAAATTGACACCAGTACAACAGAACCAACTCATCAAGTAACAGGACTAAAAAATGTATTGAGAGATGATGTAGTAATCGAGGAACAGATGTTTCTACAAAAAGAAGCGCTGAGCAATGCCAAACACACTCACCAAGGATTTTTTGTTGTTCCAAAAATATTAGAAAAATGACAAACTCACTAAATCAACTAACCCTGAAACAGGCTTTAAATAAAATTGACTCAAACGAGATATCGATTAATGAAGTGTATCAAGACCTAGAAAAAGAGATTTCTGTAAACAACTCTTCCTTAAACATTTATCTTAATATCGATAAAAAAGCTGGTAAAGATGCCAGTCAAGCAAAAAACAAGCCACTGAAAGGTTTGCCAATTGCCGTTAAAGATAACTTTTGTACAACTAATCTACCCACAACCGCTTCATCAAAAAATCTTGAGACTTTCATTCCTCCGCAAGAATCAACTGTCACCAAAAAAATCAAAGAGGCTGGGGGAGTAGTTTTTGGTAAAACCAATCTCGACGCTTGGGCTCATGGTAGTTCAACAGAAACTAGTGCCTTTGGCAGAACCCTTAATCCTCGTAACAAGAATCATTTACCCGGTGGGTCTTCTGGTGGCAGTGCAGCCGCGGTTGCTTCTGATCTTGCAATTGTTTCAATTGGCAGTGAAACCGCTGGCTCAATTCGTCAACCATCAGCTTGGTGTGGAGTAGTTGGTTTAAAACCAACCTATGGACGAGTAAGTAGATTTGGTGTTGTATCAATGGCTTCATCAACCGATAGTCCAGGACCTATCGCTAAAACTGTCGAAGATGCCACTATTGTCTTCAATCATATTGCTGGTCATGACCCACGTGATGCTACCAGTTCACAAAATCAAGTTCCAGACCTAACAAAATTCCTAAATCAAGATATCTCAGGAATGAAGATTGGAGTTTTATATCTTGATATTCCTGGTTTAGAAAAGATCAAAACTATCTATGAGTCTCAAATAAAAGTTTTGGAGGATTTGGGAGCTCGCGTAGAGTTTGTTAAAGCTCTAAATCCGAGATACGCTATTAGTGTTTACACAGTGGTTCAAAGGGCTGAGGTTAGCAGTAATTTAGCAAGATACGATGGGATTCGCTACGGTCTCGATCGATCTCATTTTGGCGATGAGGCCAAGCGCCGAATTATGCTGGGAACATATACCTTGAGCAAAGGCTATGCCGATAAATACTACAACTTAGCTCAAAAAGTAAGAACCTTGTTTATTGACGATTTTAATAAACTTTTTGAAAAATATGATGTTTTAGTTTCTCCAACTTCGCCAGGTTATGCAAAAAAAGTTGGTGCAACTGAGGGTGAGGCTATGTTCGGAGAACTTGAAGACATGCTGCTTGAACCAAGTTCCATAGCTGGTTTACCTGGTATATCTGTTCCTTGCTATCGTGATCCAAGTACCAATCTCTATCTTGGACTGAACATTGTTGCTCCAATGTTTAGAGAGGATTTAATGGTTAAGGTTGCCGATGCGTTCGAAAAAAACACAAGCTGGAATAGCTGGAGGTCACATGAGTGATAATAAAAAGATTGGCAAATTCATGGTAGCTGCGGGAGCAATAATTGAGCATCCTACTGAAGCAAAAATCTTAATAACGAAAAGACAAAACACAGATCAGGAAAATCATCAATGGGAACTAATCTACGGAAGAGTAGATAATTTTGAAGGCCTTTTTGCAGGATTAAAAAGAGAGGTTTTTGAGGAAACGGGAATCGACAAAATTAAGATTATTAAAGCAATTCGAGTTTGGAATTTTTTTAGAGGAGAAAGAGAGGTAAAAAACGAGATTCATGGTATTACTTTTATCTGCAAAGCATTAACTGATAAGGTACAGTTGAATCATGAACATTCTGACTACGAATGGATTGATCCTGTTAAAGCTCTTGAAAAAATATCTGTACCAGGAATAAAAATTGATCTTGAATTATATCTTAAACATCGAGAACAAAATGATCTTGGAATTAACTTTAGTGGCAATCAAGATGAAACACCCATTTATTTATGAACAGCAATAAATACACTCCCATCATCGGTCTTGAGATTCACGCCGAACTAAAAACAAACTCCAAAATGTTTTGTAGTTGTAAAAATGATCCTTTTGGAGCAGAAGAACCTAACATTTATACTTGTGCTGTTTGTCTGGGTATGCCTGGTGGTTTACCAATTCCAAACAAAAAAGCTATTGAGTGGACCATTCAACTTGGCTTAGCGCTAGATTGTCAAATTAATCTCTTCTCAAAGTTTGATCGCAAAAATTATTTTTATCCAGATCTAGCAAAAGGCTATCAAATTAGTCAATATGACATTCCTTTTTGCTATAAAGGCAAAATCCAAACTTCCGAAGGTGAAATTGGTATTACGCGCATTCACCTAGAAGAGGATACAGGCAAACTTCTTCATGAAAAAGTAAATGGGGAGGAAGTTTCTTTGATTGATTTTAATCGAAGTGGTGTACCTCTAGTTGAAATTGTGTCTGAGCCAGATATCAAAACTGGGTCTCAGGCAAAAGAGTACGGCAAAAAGCTTCGTCAGATCATGCGCTATTTAGGCATCGCCGAGTGCAGAATGGCTGAGGGAGGCATGCGTCTTGAAGCCAACATTTCACTACAACAAAAAGGAGAGACTGATTTACCTAATTACAAAGTTGAGGTAAAAAACATTAACTCATTTAAATTTCTCGAACAAGCGATTGATTTTGAGACAGAGCGTCAGTCCAAGATTCTTGATAAAGGTGAAACACCAATTCAAGAAACTAGAGGTTGGGACTCAACCAAATCTCGCACATTCTCTCAAAGAAGCAAAGAGGATGCGGCAGATTATCGATATTTTCCAGATCCTGACATTCCACCAATTGAGTTTACTCAAAAGCAGGTAGACCAGTTGCATCAAGAAATTCCCGAACTTCCAAACCAAATCATCCAAAGATGGACAAAAGATTATGGAGTAGAAGAACGATACGCTCTCCAACTTTCACAAGAAAAATCTCTAGCATTATTTTTAGAACAATTATTTGCGCAAGCCACCGCTCAAAAAATCCAAGCAAATCAGCTAGCCAATGATCTTGTTAATAAAAAAATTGAGTTACCAAATCAAGAAGAACAGCTTACTTTTAAGCTGATTGATCAGCTCATAAAATCATTTTTAGCTTTACACCAGACTAATCAGCTCGATCAAGACAGGCTTTCATCTCTCATTGAAGAGGTGTTGGCTAACAATCCTGATGCAGTTGAAAAGTATAAAGCAGGCAAAGTTCAAATTATTGGCTTTTTAATGGGGCAGATCATCTCTAAGCTTGATGAAAAACCAGATCCCACACAGATTAAAGAAGCTCTAGTTCAAAAACTAAGCTGATTATTTTCTCCTCCCACTAAAACCTTGGCTTTGGTATGATAAAGTGATTAGACTTACAATGTAATGAGTTTGTTTTAATATGACTGACTTTGTTCATCTTCACCTTCACTCTGAGTTCTCAATGCTTGATGGACTGGTAAAGTTTCCTCAATTAATGGAACAACTCAAAAAGCAAGGTCAAACTGCCATTGCTTTAACTGATCACGGCAACATGCATGGAGCCATTGAGTTTTACAATACTTGTCGAAAAAATGAGATCAAACCAATTGTTGGATGTGAGATATATATTGCTCGCCAAGGCATGGACTATAAACAAAAAAGAATGGGGGAGGATCAAGCTCACCTGACACTACTTGCTCAAAATTTTCAAGGTTATCAAAACTTACTTAAACTTGTCAGTATCGCTAATTTTGAAGGCTTTAATTACAAACCCAGAATTGACTTACCTACTTTGTTCAAACACTCTGAGGGGATTATTGTTTTAAGTGGATGTATGAGTGGCTTGTTTGTTAAGTTAATTGAAGAAAATAACCAAGACACGCTAGATAAAACTGTTGCTCAGTTTAAAGAGAAGTTTGCTGATCGATTTTACATTGAGATTCAGAATCATGGATTGGCAGATCAAAAAGTTTTGAATCAGAAACTCGTAGAACTTGCCAGAAAACATAGTTTGCCACTTGTGGCTACCAATGATGTGCACTATCTCACTCAAGATGATGCAGAAGCTCAAGATGCTCTTATTGCCGTAGGCACTCGCAAACTTGTTTCAGATAAAGATCGTCTTTCAATGCTTGATACACCAGAGTTTTATCTAAAAACTCCAGAACAGATGGCTGATCTCTTTGCCGATTATCCTGAAGCCATCAACAATACGCTAAAAATTGCAGAAAGCTGTCAGTTGGAAATACCAACCGGACAACTGATTTTCCCTGAATTTGATATCCCCAAAGGTGAAACCGAGAACAGTTATCTTAAAAAGTTAGCTTTAGAAGGTTTAGAGAAGAAATTCACAAAATTAGATCAAAAAATACTTGATCGACTCGAATATGAGCTAAAAATTGTTCATGATAAAGGCTATGATGCCTACTTTTTAATTACTCATGATTTTGTTACTTGGGCAAAAGAGCGGGGTATAGGCGTTGGCCCTGGTAGAGGTAGCGCAGCAGGCTCACTAATTTCTTATGGTTTAAATATCACTACCATTGATCCTTTTGTACATGGATTAACGATTGAAAGATTTCTCAATCCTGAAAGACCTACACCTCCAGATTTTGATATTGATTTTGCTGATGACAGAAGAGACGAGGTCATTCATTACGTTGCGCAAAAATATGGACATGACATGGTCGGTCACGTTATTACATTTGGAAGAATGGAAGCCAGAGCCGCCATTAGAGATATCGGTAGAGTGCTAGGTATGCCTTATGAAGAACCAGACAGAATCGCCAAACTAGTACCAAATAATCCTCAGCAAAAAGTAAGTTTAAGTGAAGCGGTAAAGACAGTTCCTGATCTCATTGAGTATTATAAGCAAAAAAAATATCAAAAACTTCTTGATTTAGCAATTAGAGTGGAAGGCACTGTTCGACACAGCAGCGTTCATGCGGCAGCCATAATTATTGCTGATAAACCTCTGCCAGAGTACACTCCAATCCAAAAAGATAGTAAAACTGGTGACACGGTGACTCAATACGACATGTACTCGCTTGATTGCAATATTAATGATGATGCGATTGGCTTAATTAAATTTGACTTTCTTGGGCTGCGTAACCTCTCAACCATTCAAACTGCCTTAAGACTGATCAAAGAAAGTCAGGGAGTTGATCTTGATATTGATACCATTCCTCTTGATGATAAAAAAACTTACAAACTCATTAGTAGTGGTGAAACCACCGGTGTTTTCCAACTAGAATCCGCTGGCATGAGAAGAGTAGCTCGAAATCTTAAAACCTCAAAATTCTCCGATATCACCGCTATGTTGGCACTGTATCGTCCTGGCCCAATGGATCTAATCCCTCAATTTATCGAAAGTAAACTAAATCCTGATAAAGTCACCTATCCTCATCCATCATTAAAAACTGTTTTAGGTGAAACGTATGGCATCATGGTCTATCAAGAGCAGATATTAGAGATTGCCCATGTAATGGCTGGTTATACACTTGGTGAAGCAGATATTTTACGTAAAGCCATCGGTAAAAAGAAAAAGAAAATTCTTGACCAAAACAAAAAAAGATTTATTCGCGAATCAGTTAAAAATAATTATGATGAACAAACTGCCACTAAGGTTTGGGGATTTATTGAAGCATTTGCAAACTATGGTTTTAATAAAGCTCATGCTGCTAGCTATGGCATGATCTCTTATCAAACCGCTTATCTTAAGGCGAATTACCCGGTTGAGTACATGACGGCCTTAATGAGCGTAGAGTCAAACTCAAAATCTGCTAGTCGAGATGAAAAGATTGCAGTAGCCATCGAAGCCACAAAACAAATGGGAATCATCGTGCTTCCCCCAGATGTAAACCAATCAAAGATTGATTTTACCATTGAGCAAAATAAAAAATCATTAAATGGTAAGGCAATTCGTTTTAGCTTAAACGCCATTAAAAATGTAGGCGAGGCTGCTTTGGAAAATATTATTGAAACTAGAAATAAGATTGGAAAGTTTCAATCCTTTACTCAATTTATTCATCTAACCGATACCAGAAAAGTTAATAAAACCGTGCTCGAGTCATTGGTAAAAGTTGGAGCAATGGATAGATTTGGAACCAGAGCCAGTATGCTTGAAAGTTTTGAGGAAATTCGGCAAACCGCCTCAGCTTTTGTCAGCGAGGATGATGGACAAGATAACTTATTTGCTTCAGTATCAGGAGAGGTAACTGATATTAAAGATAGTTTTATACAAATTCCAGAATATCCTCAAAAAGAGTTACTATCATTTGAAAAAGAGTTACTTGGTCTGTACTTAACCGATCATCCCATGGCAGATACCCTTAATACCGTTAGCAAAAGAGCCAATAAAAGAATTGCCGACATCGATCCAACCATTAATATTAATAACTCATTTTTATTCGGAGGAGTGATTACCAGTTTAAAAGAGGTCCAAACAAAAAGAGATGGTAAATCAATGTGTTTCGGCACTCTTCAAGATCAATCGGGTAGTATTCGCTTTGTAGTTTTTCCCAGAACATTTCAAGAGTGTGGATCATTATTAGCTCAAGATAAAGTGGTGTTAATGAAAGGTAAAGTTAATGATAGAGATGGCGAAATCAACATCGTAGCTGAAAAAATCACCATTCCTAGTCAAGAAGATGTTGAGTTTGAAACAGATCAGAATGCACACGAAATCTTTATTCCTAGAAAGACTGAAAAGTCCACATTAGAAGAGCTTGGCAAACTACTTAAGGAAAATCCTGGAAAGGATCAAGTGGTTATTGTCATCCCCAATGGTGGTAAACCAAGACGATTAAAGTTACCATATACCATAAAAATTAGCGAGAGCTTAGAAACAAAAATCGCTGAAATTTTAGAGAACTAAGATCACTATGTTGACTGCCAACCACCAACTATCAGCAGAAAGAATCTCTCAACTCCAAACCCTAGCCACCGAGACAAGAATCAAGATCATCGAGATGATCTCTCAGGCTGGTTCCGGACATCCCGCCGGTTCTCTGGGCATGACAGATATCTTTGTCACTCTCTATTTTGAGATCCTTAAGTATCAACCCAATAATCCAACTTGGAGGAATAGAGATTATCTATTATTGTCTAATGGACATATCTGTCCAGTTTTATATGCTGTATTAAACTTAGCTGGTTTTTTTCCTGCCATCGAGCTTAATTCATTTAGAAAGTTAAACTCAAGGTTACAGGGTCATCCTCATTATCCATCTTTACCTGGAGTAGAGAATACATCAGGACCACTTGGTCAAGGAATTTCTCAGGCTGCCGGACTTGCGCTAGCTTTAAAAAGAGATAAAAAAAAGAACAGAGTCTTTTGTGTAATGAGTGACGGTGAACAACAAGAAGGTCAAGTTTGGGAAGCCTATCAATTTATTAATAAATACAAACTAGATAATCTTACTTGCATTATCGATCGCAATCGAATTCAGATCAGTGGAGTTACCGAAGAGATCATGCCTCTTGAAAACTTTAAGTCCAAATTAAGCAGCTTTGGTTTAAATCCTTACGAGATTGATGGCCATGATCTTCAACAGATATACTCGGTGACTAAAACAGCGATGACTGACAGCCAGCCATCGGTAATTATCGCCAACACTACTCCCGGAAAAGGTGTCGATTTCATGGAACACAAAAGCGAGTGGCATGGCAAAGCCCCCAATGCAGAAGAAACAAAAATAGCCTTAGCTCAATTTAAATAAAAATGACAACACAAACAAATATACAAGAAATGGCTGCCACCAGAGATGGCTTTGGTGTAGGCATTGTTGAGGCTGCTCAAAATAACCCTTTAATTTATGCTCTTTGCGCCGATTTAACTGAATCAATGCGCCTTGAGAAGTTCGAGAAGCTTTTTCCAGAGCGATTTGTTCAAACTGGCGTAGCTGAACAGAACATGATAGGCGTAGCTGCTGGCTTAGCGCTAGCTGGAAAGATTCCCTTTGCTGCTAGCTTTGCTGTCTTTAGCCCAGGAAGAAGTTGGGATCAGATACGGGTTTCAGTTGCCTATAGCAATCTCAATGTAAAAATTGTGGGTGGACATGCAGGTTTAGATACAGGCCCAGACGGAGCTACCCATCAAGCTCTCGAAGATATTGCCATGATGAAGGTTCTGCCAAACATGATTGTCATTGAGCCCTGCGATGCCCAACAAGCAAGAGAGGCAACCTTAGCCCTAGCTAGCTATCAGGGACCAGCTTATTTAAGATTATCTAGGCCAAAATATCCAGTTTTAACTCATAATGGTGAATTTAAAATAGGGAAAGCAGAGACTCTACTAGAGGGAAATGATCTTACCTTAATCTCTTCTGGGAGTTCTGTTCATGATTGTCTCGAAGCTGCTGCCATTTTAAGAAAAAGAGGTGTGAAAGTTAAGCTTATTAATATGCACACCATCAAACCAATCGATAAAAAAGCTATCATTAAAGTTGCTAATCAAACTAAAAATATTATTACTGTGGAGGATCATCAAATAAACGGCGGTTTGGGTTCATCAGTGGCTCAAGTAATAGCACAAGAGTTAAATCGCTCTATAGACCCTGAAGTTAAGTTTGCTATGATCGGCGTCAGTAATTTTTTTGGAGAGTCAGGATCAAAAGTAGAGTTAAAGAAAAAATATAAGATTGATTCCCAATCAATAGTTTCTCAAGTTATCTCTCTTTTTAGGTAAAGTTTTTTCCAATCAATAGGGCCTATAGTTGTATATTTTGATATATTTGGTGCTTTTTTGAGAATTCAGAAATTGCATCAGTTGAGGCAAACAAATGCAAAAAACTAATATTATCAGAAGTATCGCAGTAATACTAACAATAACATCAGCTGCATTTTTTAATCAATTATTTATAAATCAAATTGAGGCTCAGAGTGCTAGCTCAAGCAGTGAAGCGCAATCGGTGTGTCCCGAAGGTGATGGTTGGGTAAAAATTGATAGCTGGTCTACTGATGCAACCTCATACACATATACAGCTCCAAACCCAAATAATATCATTTCAGAAATTTGCATTAAGGGAAGTAACGATATAGCTTATTTTACTACTGATGGAACTCAGTATTGTTGGATTGCTAGCGGAATAGGAACTAACTCTGCAACAGCCTCAGAAGATGTAGCTAATTGGCAAGAGGGAGGTGTCTGTCACGATATATCTCACGCCTCTTTTAAAGAAATTCCCGCACCTTCTTCAACTCCAACTCCTACACCGACAGTTCCAGTTACTACTGCAACTCCCACAATAGAACCAACTCACAGCCCAGATCCAACAGCCACTCCAACCAAAAAACCTTCTTCCAATGAAACTGATGATAATTCATCTGACGATTCCTCAGAAGAAGATAAAACAGAAGATGAAAAAAAAAGAAGGAGAAGTACTTGGAGCCTCTTCAACAGGCATGGTGCTTGGAGCCACAACCTATGCCAATACCGGCACAGCTTTAGATAGCCTATTACTTTTATCTGCATTCTCAAGCTTATCAATATCAGGGTATGCTTGGAAAAAATGGCTTAAATAATTTAGACTATACTATAAGTAGTTTAAATCATTTTATGTCTGCTCATCGTAAAAAAAATCATTGGATAGTCGTTGCAATAGCAACGACTATCCTTTTTGTAGTTTTTTTATCAAGTTATCTCCTCCGCAATATCGCCAACACCAGCCATTTCGAAGTTGCACAACCAGCTCATCAAATTAATTCATCGTTACCAAAATCTATTTATATCAGTCCAATTGTAAACAGTGAGATTGTGGTTGCTTTAACTCAAGAAGAAAATCTACCAATAGCTCAAGATAAACCTACATATTTACTTAATTCGCCCAAACCAGGAGATAATAAAAACATTATTATTTACGGTCATAACTCAAATGATGTATTTGGCAATTTACATACCATTAAAAAAGGTGATGAAATTATCATCAGCACCAGCGAAGGCACTATTCATCCCTATCGAGTAACCGAAATATTAGTTGTCGAACCAAGTAATACTAAACCGCTCCAACCAACTAATTATGAGTTGTTAACTCTTTATACTTGCACTGGATTACTCGATTCTAAAAGATTGGTGATTCAAGCTTTGCCAATTGAAAAATAATGTTATATTAAGTGGCACTCATTTTTATCTCTATCTCTTCAACTTTTTCCTGATCATTGAGCCTTGCGTAGGCAAAAAATGGGCTTTCTTTATGCAAATAGTCTGGAAAAAGATAGTGTAAATCATCAACCAAGACTGCCTCTTGTTCAAACAACTCCTCGGCAGTCAACCATAAAAAAATACCCTCATCGCACATATCGCCAACAGGCAACTTAAAACTATCAACCTCAATCAAATAAAAACCAACTAGCCAATCCTGAGGATATCCTTCTGAAGTACTTAAAAAGCCACAAAACTTAACTTCATCTGGCTTAAAATGCAATCCAACTTCTTCTTCAGTTTCACGAATAGCTGCTGTTAGAAAACTCTCATTACGCTTTACCTTGCCGCCAACTCCATTTAATCGCCCAGAATCAACCCATCGATTTTCATTCTTTTTAATAAATAGGTATTTATCTTGATGATGCAAAAATATAGTGACTGACGGCTGAAGTTCTCTTTTTTTCATATAAGCTTAATTTTGACATTTTTCACAAAAAACTGTTCCTCTACCAGCTATTTTAACACTGCTTAATTTACTCCCACAACTTACACATTCTTCACCAGTTCTGCCATAGACTTTCAAATAGTGTTGATGTTCACCAGACATTCCAGACAAGTCAACATACTTACCATCAAAAGTAGTGCCTTTATGTTTAATTCCCTCATCAAGCACTTTTTTAATATTAATCACTAATTTTTTTAGCTCGTTCATATTAAGTGAGTTTGCTGGTCTGCGAGGATCAATACCAGCTTGAAACAAAGCCTCGGCAGCATAAATATTTCCAATACCAGTTACCACCTCATTAAGCATGATAGCCTGTTTAATAGGTATTCTTCTAGAATGAATCCAATTTTTTAAATATTCCGCTGTAAAAAGTCTGTCATTTGCATCCGGTCCAAGTTTTGCAAACTCTATTTCAACTTGCGAGTCTGTCAAAACTCTAATCCATCCAAAAACCCTCATGTCGTTAAAAAATAGATGAGATCCATCTGAAAATTTAAATATGATTCTAGTGTGTGAAGAGGGTAGAGTGTTAACCCAGTCTGCCGTAGGGTGACCTCCACCTAGCCTAATCTCATCATCTTGATAAATTAACTGACCAGTCATCTTAAGATGAATTAGCAGATTTAGATTATCGCTTAGATGAATTCTAAGCAGTTTCGCCCTACGAGAAATCTTGAGAAATTTTTTATTCAATACTTGACTAATATTCCCCTGAAAACTTTTTTTCCGCAAGACAGTAACCTGATCTATTACCTTATTTGGTAAAATCTCCTCAAGTCTTCTCTTGATTATCTCAACTTCTGGAAGCTCTGGCATAGGAATTACTCTCGGTGTTCTTTGGCACCAATCAATCCACAGTCCTTATACTTTAAACCGCTGCCACAAGGACACAGACTATTTCGACCTATCTTTGCTTTTTTTGTACCTTGACTAGATGTAGAGACCGAGCCAGCTCCTTTTAAGGCACGCGCTAAATCTGAGATATTTCCAGACGTACTTTTTGGGGCCATTGCTCCAGTCGGAGTTTGAGCATCAGCAACTTCTTTTACCAAAGGTTCATTAACATCCTCTTTTTGATACTCGGCTTGATCTAAAAGAATTTGAGTTTGCGATTGCTGTTGCCTGGCTGGCTGAATTCTAAAGATTCTGCGCGCTACCGTTGACTCAATACTGCCAATTAATGAATCGAACATGGTAAATGACTCTTTTTTATACTCTGCCAATACGGTCTGTTTATCACCACGCAACCAAATCCCGTCTTTAAGTGAATCCATTTGATCAAGATGATCGATCCATTTTTCATCAATTGTCGACAAGATTACATATCTTTCAAGCTGGTTCATTAATTCAGCTCCTAGATTATCTTCGCGAGATTGGTAAACTTTTTCGATAATTGCCCACAGCTCATCTCTCAATTCATCCAAAACCTGTTTTTTAACCAATCGTTTTTTCAGCTGTTGCTGAGATTTTTCATCAAAAGGTACGATTCCTACAAACTCTGCCAAAAGCTGAGTTATGCTTTCTTGGTCATCATCATTACTTGGAAGGTAATTATTTGCCAAAACATCAACCTCATCCCGCAAATAGCTCTCAATTTCTGCACGCAATGTTTGAGTTTCTTCATCGTCTTGTTCTGAAGAATTATCAATAGCTTGTGAAGCAATTTCGAGCAATCTTCGTCTGCGCTTATAGATAATTTCACGATGTTTGTTCATTACATCATCAAACTCCACCAAGCGCTTGCGCTGATCAAAAAAGAATGACTCCACCTTCACCTGTGCAGACTCAATCGATTTACTTACCATCGAGTGCTGAATTGGCTGATCCTCAGCAATCTTGAGCATATCCATCACTCTAGAGATTTGATCACCTCCAAAAATACGCATAATTTCGTCTTCTAGACTGACAAAAAACTGAGACATTCCTGGATCACCCAAACGACCCGCACGTCCTCTTAACTGATTATCAATGCGTCTTGATTCATGTCTTTCGGAGCCGATCACACACAGACCACCTGCCTCAACCACTTCATCATGATCTTGTTGCCATTGTTTTAATGTTTTGTCATAAGCTTCAAGATCATAATCAGCAGGGTTTACCGACGGGGCTAACTGTAAATGTTCAAATTTTTTTGGAAGCTTAGATTTTTTTGTTGTTTTCTCTTTTTTCCTAAAGTCTTTTAAATCTGGCTTAGCACCTCCTAAAATAATATCAACACCTCGACCAGCAATATTGGTGGCAACTGTGATCGCGCCTTTCTTACCAGCGTCGGCAATAATAAACGCTTCCTTCTCATGATTTTTAGCGTTCAACAGATTATGTTTAATCTTTTTTCTCTTTAAAAAGTCTGAAATTATCTGGTTGTTCTCGATCGATCTAGTACCAATCAAAACGGGTTGTCCTTTTTTACTTAGCTCATCAACCATCTTGGCAATAGCCGAGTACTTTGCGCCCTGAGTTTTATAAATCACATCAGAACGATCATCTCTCACCACATCCCGATATGTTGGAATTTCTACCACATCGGTGTTGTAAATTTGATTGAACTCATCGGCTTCAGTAGCTGCAGTTCCGGTCATACCAGAAAGCTTTTCATACATCCTAAAGTAGTTTTGAATAGAGATAGTTGCCAGTGTTTTTGATTCCTGCTGAATCGGCACTCCCTCTTTTGCTTCAATTGCCTGATGCAAACCATCGGAAAATCTTCGACCATACATCAATCTACCCGTATGTTCATCAACAATAATGACCTCATTCTCACGTACAATGTACTCTTTATCCCGATGATAGAGAGTCATGGCTTTGAGCGCTGTCTCTACGTAGTGAATTGTTTCAAAATCCTCTTCATACAGATTACTTACTCCAAGTTTTTTTTCAAGACGCTTTACACCCAAGTCGGTAAGAGTTGCCGTTCTAGACTTTTCATCAATCTTGTAATCCTGATCCTTGGTTAAAGATCTCACCATCTTAGCAAACTCATAATATTTTTGAGTTGGCTCTGTATCTGGAGCCGAGATTATCAAAGGAGTTCTTGCTTCGTCAATCAAAATAGAGTCGGCTTCATCGACAATCGCAAAATAATGAGCAGATTTTCTTCGCTGAACCATCTGATCAAGAGACTGCACCATATTGTCGCGAAGATAATCAAATCCAAACTCATTGTTTGTTCCATAGGTAATGTCAGCTGCATAGGCTTCTTGACGGGAAATCTCCTTAAAATGCTCCAGTCTTTCATCACCACGCTCTTCACTTGTGACATTGCTATCATAAAGCTTTGCTTTATCGTGAACGATAACAGCACAAGATAATCCTAAAAACTCATAAACAGGACCCATCCAACCTATACCAACCTCAGCCAGATAATCGTTGACTGTAACAAGATGAGCTCCTTTACCTAGTAAAGCATTCAAATAGAGAGGACAGGTAACAGTCAGAGTTTTACCCTCACCAGTTTTTTGTTCAGTAATTATTCCATTGTGAATGGCAATTCCAGCCAAAAGCTGTACATCAAAATGGCGCATACCAATTACTCTCCGAGAAACTTCTCTAACAGTAGCAAATGCTTCTGGCAACACCTCATTCAAGGCTTCTTTTTCTCTCTCAATTAATTCTTCACGGGAAAGATTTGAAGAATCTGACAACTTTTCATCAAGCTGTGCTTTAAATTTCTCTGTCTGAGCAGCAAGTTCTTTATCTGATAGTTCTTGCATCTCTTGTTCCAGAGAGTTTATCTGATCCACGATTGATCGATATTGATTTAATTTTCGTTGATTTTCGTCGAATAAATTTTTGAAGATTTTTAACATAGGGGCTTATTATGCCATAAAAAGAGTGAGGTTAAAGAAGAACTTTACCTACTACCCTCGATTTTTACAGATACTTTTTAAGTACTTCGGGAATAGCAACAGTTCCATCCTCTTGTTGATAGTTTTCAATAACTGCAGCTAATAATCTTGGGCTGGCAGCTACAGTATTATTCAGAGTATAAACAAACTTTAAAGTTCCGTCTTTAGCTTGATAACGCATATTCAACCTTCTCGCCTGGAAGTCATTAAAATAACTGGCTGAGTGAGTTTCACGATATTTTTCTTGCGAAGGAAACCATGTTTCAATATCATACTTTTTTCTTTGACCAGCACCCATATCTCCAGTACACATCAATAAAACTTGATAGGGTAAACCTAAATTTTGTAAAAGTGTCTCAGCAAACCCAACCATCTTTTCATGCCATCTAATTGTTTCTTCTTCATTGGCCACAGTTAAAACTACCTGCTCCACCTTCATAAACTGATGAACTCTAATAATACCCTGAGTGTCTTTTCCGTGAGCCCCAACCTCCCTCCTAAAACATGGAGAGATGCCAACCATTTTTATTGGCAGATCATTTTCGGTTAAAGTTTCTCCTTGATGATAAGCTGTTAAAGCCACTTCTGCCGTACCAGTTAAAAACTGTTCGTCTTGAGTTACATAATGATCCTCTTCACCCCATGGAAAATAACCTGTCCCTGTCATTGCTTCTTGACCAACCATAACTGGCACTGTCATTGGCGTAAATCCTTGTTCAATCATTAAATCTAAAGCATAACGAAGAAGAGCCTGTTCAAGTAAAACAGCTTGATTTTTTAAAAAATATGAACGAAAACCACCAATCTTGACAGCTTGCTTAGTATCTACCCAATCTAGTTTTTCCATTATCTCTTGGTGAGAAAGGGGAGTAAACTGAAAAGTTGGTAACTCACCAACTTGCCTCACTACTTTATTACCAGATTCATCTGGGCCAATCGGTACTTCTTTTGAAGGAACGTTAGGAATCTGCAACATTAACTTTTCAAACTCTTCTTCTACTTTTTTATACTCAGGCTCAAGAATCTTTAACTTCTCCTTGAGACTTTTACCAGTTTTTATTAATTCTTGACTCGGCCTTCCACCTTGATGAACCTCATGCTTAACGTTTGAAGCGTTTTGGTTAATTTCTCTTTTTACTTGGTCCAGTTCTTGCTGCAGTGATCTTCTTTGCTCATCAATTTTTAGCAAAGCATCAACAACTGATGAATCTAACTGCTTATCTTTGCAAGCTTGGATTACTTCATTAGTGTTTTGACGAACAAAATTAATATCTAACATAAAAAAAATTTAATTTATTTATTTTCCTCTACCACCACCTCCGCCAAAAGAGTTTCGGCGCATCGATATCACCCCTGGTTTTGGGGCACGCCCACCAGAAAAACTTGGTTTTTTGAAGTTCATTACCAGTGGATTTGGAACTCTTTTTGGTTTAATTGATGAAGCTTTTTTTTGCATCTTTTTATTGCCTCCTTCTTTACATTCTATCAAAAACATTGATCAAAAACTGAATATGGTCAAGATCAGGCTCATCAATAAGTTCAAATCCTAAGTTAATGTCTTCTCGACTAACATTGGCCGCAAAACCCTTATCTTTTAGTTTTTTTTTAACCTTACTTGCACTCATTTGCAAGTAACCATTTGGTCTCATTAATGAATAAGCATGTATAAATCCTGATAACTCATCACAAGCATACAAATAACACTCAAGTTTATTTTTTGCCTTTACTCCAGTTCTCTGAGGCGCATGAGCCTTAATTGCCTCAAGCATTTCTGTTGGATATGAAATCAGCCATTCTGAAACTGCCTTATTTGGATGCTCATCTGGAAACATCTCCCAGTCTAAATCATGCAATAATCCCGTCTGATACCACAGATCTTCATCTTCAGCTAATTTCTTAGCATAAGCCTTCATTGCTAGCGCTACCATCCGACAATGCTCTCTAAGAGCCTCATTTTTTATATACTTTTCAAGAAGGTTTTCTGATTCTTGGACCAAAGGAAGGGGCATAGTTAATATTATTTTTGATGTTTAATAACTTCTTCTATTTTTTTCTTTCTTAATTCTGGCTCGATATCCAAAAGTAACCAAGCAGCTTTCGGCCCAGCAGTTTTTCCCAGCATAGTTAAATAGATAGCTTGAAAACCTTGTTTTGCTCCAAGAGTTGATTTTGCTAACTCATAAATTTTTTGTTGAAGTTCCTCTGGTTGCCAATCTTGGCTATCAATTAATTGATCTAGTGACTGCAGAAATTCAAGTTGATCTTGATTTAAAATTATTGGTTCATATTTTCGCAAAAAAGAATCCGTCGTATGAGATACAATATTCAACTTATATTTTTCTGGAGCATAACGATCTAGCCAAACTAAAGCGCATTTTTTTCTTTCCTCCAAAATATCTAATTCAAAGTTTGTTAAATCAGACCCCTTAACTTCTACAAATTTATTTATTAAATCAATCTTTGGGTCCTGCATCCAAGTCACAATATCTCTAAACCTTGGTAGAAAATAGGGGAGAGGAATCTCTTTTAACTGTGACAACTCAAAAGATCTTCCGATTCGCTCATCTCCATCTTCTTGTTTCCAAAAAATTCTAGCCCCTTGATCATATTGATCATACAAGTCAGGAATTGAGTCAGTTGAAGGATCAAAATCAATCACGCTATTGTAATGTCGATTAACAAATAAAAAACGTCCAACTTCAGCAGGGAACAACTCAACAAACTCTCTTGCACTAGTTCCAACTCCTTTACTAGAACTCATCTTGCTACCGCGAACCAATATCCATTCATAAGGAATATCAAATGGAACTATCTTATTAAAAATCTGCTTAATTAAAGCATTGGCCATATCTCTGGATCCACCCGCAGAGGTATGATCTTTCCCTGCGCCCTCAACGTTAATTCCCATGTTTGCCCAATGAGCTGGCCAGTCAACTTTCCACAATAATTTACCAGTACCATTAAATGGAGATGTTTTACCCTTGTATCCACAACCTTTTGCCCATTCAACCTTATTATGCTGACACTCGAATGTAACCTGCTCACCATCCCAATCAGTAACCAAAGTAGTACCAATTTTGCCACACTTAGGACAGATAACTTGAAATGGAAACCAGTTTTCAGGAAGTTGATAATTGGCTATCTCTTGATAAATTTTCTTAATTTTGTCGGTATTATCTAAAGCAGTTTTAATATATTCGTTCATCTCACCCGATTCATACAGCTGATGACTCCAAACAATATCTTGAGAACTACCCAATTTTCTAAAGGCATCAATAAAATCAAACGCATAAAACTCCGCAAAATTTTTTGCACTTAAAAATCTTTCTTTTTCCTCTTTTGATAATCCTGAAGGATCAATTCCAGACTTAGAAATATCTGGAGCGGGAATTTTACACATAGGAAAACCCATGTACTGTTGATACTGCTCGTTATCGAGATAGCTTGGCAAACCATCCATCGGATCAAGATCATTAAAAACGTAGGTACTTACAACATTATTTTTTCCAGAAGACGCAAGAGCTTTAGCCACCACATCATGAAGTAGAACTCCCCTCAGCGAACCGGTGTGAACTCTTCCAGACGGAGTCTTCATATCATCAACATGAATCTCATCTTGATGATTTTCTTGAGACCAACTATGAATTTCGTCAATCAATAAGTCAACCCAATGGGCAGACTGCTTCTTCATTACCTGAGACATGTTTCCTTTGAAGTATTATTTTACGGATTCGATGACGTAGATTACTTCCCCAGCTGGAGCTTTAACCGTCACTTCGTCACCCTGTTTTTTCTTAACTAAAGCCTCACCAACTGGTGATACTGCTGAGATCTTTCCCTCATCAACATCTCCTTCAAACTCTCCAACTATCAAGATTTTCATCTTTTCTGATTTTTTATTTTTTGGATAAATCACCACCTCACTGCCGACACCAATCTGAGTTTTGCTACGAGTTTTAGTAACAACCTCGGCACGCTTAATAACATCCTCGATCTCACTAATGCGTGCATCGATAATTTCTTTATCCTCTTTAGCGTTTTGATACTCAGTGTTCTCACTCAAATCTCCTTTTTCTCTGGCTACCGAAATTCTTTTGACTACTACTGGCAATTTTTCATTTACCAGCTCATTTAACTCTTCTTGAAGCTCTTGAAAACCCTGTTTGGTTAACTGGATCGTGTTTTTTATATTTTTATCGTTTTTCATACTCATTATTGTTAATTTTCTAGACAGTTAATTTAGTTGTGGAATTATAGCACAACCAGCTTTAATTAAATCTGGATGATCTCTAATTTAGTTTATTCTGCCAAAACTACCACCGCATCAAACTCATCATCTGGATCCTCGGCTTCAGCTCCTTCTACAAATGATAGCTCCATCCCCAGATCTTCGCTCAAGGTTGCTGCCAACCCCTCAATCTCTTCATTCATTAAGACATATGACCCTGATTCATAATCCTCTACGGCATTCTTGGCATCAACTTCAGCATACTCTTTATCTTCAAGTATTGAGGCTATCTGACCAGCGTAGCCGGCCTTGGTAGTAGCATTAACAACTCTTATTGAGTACTCTGATCTAACTATCTCAATTTTTGGAGTTGGCTCAGGTTCCTCAACTTGTTCCGGCTCAGTCCACTCAACCTGTGGTTCTTCAACTGGTTCCGTTTTTGGTTGTGATAACTGTAGCAATCCAGCTCCAATGCCAACTCCAACAGCAACCGTTACAAGAAAACTGCCAAGTCCAATTAAGAAAATTTTGATAAAACTACCAGTGCCGTCATTGTTTTTAAGAACCTCTTTGGGAGGCATTGCTTTCTCGGCTTTCACAACAGGTTCTTCTATTTTTTGATCTGTTGTTGAAATCTCGCTAGTAAATTTTGAAAGATCAACGCCGTCATCCTCGTCTTCATCCTCATTAACAACAATCGTAGGTTTATGATGAGCTATAACTTTTGGCTGAGCTTCATCAGTCACAAGCTTCTCTTCAAGAATCTTAGACTCATCAACCAAATCCTTTTGATCATCTTCTGACTTAAGGTCAGTCACCTCCGATTTAATTTCGTCACCACCTTCAGTTTCATCGTCTAATAACAAGTCAATGTCCTTACTTGAATTTGCTTCATCAATGGTTCCTGGTTTAGGCAACTCCGTCTCAATATCAGAAAGATCATCTTCTTCAAAAATCGCTGACTCAACATAAGAGTCTTTTTCATTAGTTAAATCTTCTGCCAACTCCACAACTGATGACTCCACATCCTTAATCCCAAACTGTGGCACTTCAAAATCCGGAATAGAAATGGTTCTCATCGAGGCAGTGATAATCTTTTCTATATAGCCAGGAACTTTGGCACCATCATCACTTGCCTTAGCAAGTTGTTGCAGCGGCAAGACCCCATCAAGCTTTTCTTTTAGTTGTGTTTCGATTGTTTCGTTAGTCAACAAATATACGGTTTGTAAACTCGGCTCAGTGCCTTTCATAGTTTTGATTGCTTCAACAAAACGATCAAGATTATCTACAGAATCTACAAGTGGCTCGTCGACACCGATATAATGTTTAGCCATAAAAAGATTTTCTCCCATCTGTAATATTGAGAGAGATGGCTCGAGAGGAATAAGAGATTTAATTACCCAGCTCAATGGAAAAATATTTTTTATTTTTACCTTTTCGCTGTCGGCGATTGTTTTTAAGGGAGAAAGCAAACTTTTTTGAATAGTGGAAAGTTGAACTTTGTATGTACCTTTATACTCACTTAGAATAAAAGTCTGAATTTGATGAGAATCGCTCGAGATATGTAAACTAGGAATTACTTCTTCTTTAAGATACTCTTTAACCTCTTTTTCAGACTCGCGCTCAACATTAATGATGGTATTAGTAAACAAGTCATCTGGTAAAACTAATTCATACTCATCTTCATCTAGTTTTCTAATTAAACTATGAAGATTTTCGGTAATAAACTTACCATTTTCAATTAATTTCCCGTTGTACTGTTTAAATCCCTGAACTTCAAAAAAATGTTCCTTTTTTCCAGGAAGAAGCTCTGCTAGATAGGCAAGATCTGGCAATACATAAAGAAGTTTGTTGGTGTTGAGCATAATAGGGCAGTACTTTGCTGATTACTAAAATATCTCCTATAGTATGAGGAAAAATGACTCATTTTGCAAGTGCAGTCTACTTTTGATTATATTGATTTTTGATATTTTTGATTAACAATTTTGCAGTTTGCCAAAAACACAAAGTAGATAAACTTAATATTATTGGTAATATCCAGTTTTCTCGATTCAATAACGATGCATTTAGGAGATCAAGTTTTGAATAATTACGAAAAAGATTAGAGATCTGATAAATATCTAGAAAGATTCGTCTTTCTCCCATCAGAGCTGGCTTAAACATGTTAATCACTCCTAGGAACCCCATTATCAACGAATAAAGAAAAGTAATTACAAACAATAACAGCAAAAAATATTTATAAGTTCTATTTTTTAAAGAAATAACTTTTTTTAAAAAAACAGCTAAAGGAAAAGCTAAAAACAATAAATATGGATAAAAATATCTTACATCATACTGATTCCCTCCCCAAAAACAGAGCGTTTTTGTGTTCAAAATTATAGTTAACAAAAATTGCACAAAACTGATTAAAATCTGCTGTTTTGTTTGCTTCTTGGCCACCAACAACGAAAAAACGGACCATATTAAAAAAGGAGAAATAAAAAATAATCCATAAAAAATATATCTCTGAGCCCATTCAGTTGAGGCATATGTTGCATATGCTTCTGGCAGATTCTGGTAATTAGAAAAAATCGACACAGGTAACTTTTTTCCGCTAAACAAAACATAAAAAATAGTTGGGAAGAATGGAGTTGATAACCAATCTTTGGTGGCTAATTTATCTTGATTCAATTTTGTTAATAACACACTAACTCTAGTATTTTGAACAAACAGAGGTGATTGATACCAATACAGATTAAGACCTAAATTGAGAAAAAAAATAAGTAATCCCAAACTAAGCAAAACTTTGTGATAAAAATTTTTATTAATACAGTTAAATGTCTTTCTTATTGATTGATTTTTCTGATTTTGAATAACAGTTAAGTAACTCAAAATCAAAAACGTCATCCCTGAGGAAAGAAAAAGAATAATATCTAAACCGAAACTTAAACTGATCCCTAAAGCAAAAACCAATAACCACGTTATTTTATGCTCTAATTTTGTTTTTTTTAATATCTGCCAAGAAGTATAAGAAAACAAACCCACCAGAAAAACAGAAGCTCCATGACGAGCATAATAAGAACTGTATTTCCAAACATATGTACCAAAAGCCAAACCAAAAACAACCACAGTTGCAATTATTTTATTGTGAAAATTTAGATGATTTTCTTCATTTTCATCATTCGTGTCGTCAATCAGTAAAAGCAATTTCCAGATGAAAGCTAATCCCATCACAGAAAATAGTGAAAACAATGAGGTAATACTTAACTTATAGGCAAAATCACTTGAGAGAATCTCTGTAGGAAAATTTTCTAAAGAAAAGAAATTCTGAACCAGAACTGAAAGAAAATGGATTGGAATTGACAGCATACTTAAAAAATACCCTCGAATAGCAAAAATCTGATCATCTTTTTGCCAATAATCAGGCCATATAAAAAAATGAGGGTCATCCAAGAATGGAGAAATGTCAATCGTTTGATTTTTAATTAATGCTTCAGTAGTAAAGTATTGAGGAGTATCTCCAGAATTAATCAGCCCAACAGCAGAGCAAAAATAAATAGTAAAGGTGAAACTTAATAATAAAAATCCCCACAAATTATTAATTTTCTTAAACATCATTTCTGTTAATTATAATATCTTAAGATTATGTTCCGATATTGTGAGTAAAGATAATATATCTACTATTGGAATTTAGTATGATTTCTCCAGAATTAATAAAATAGTTTGGAATATGAGGCTTCTCACTCTCCTCGAAAATTAACACACATCGACTATTTTTTGAATATCTTCCAAGATCATCGTAAGATGTTTGAACTTTTTTCAAATGAGGGTAAAAGTATTTGAGAGAATCATCTAATGAAATAAAATTTTTATTTGATTTTTCAGTAAATACAAGAAACTCTACTTCATCAACATTTCTTATGTTATCTCTAAAATAATTAAATAAATGCAAGTAGTGGTGAATGGGTTTTGATGATAAATAACTCTGCGCATACCATATTCCCAATGTAGTAATAATAATAAAAATCAGTGAGAAAAAACGAGTGTTTATTTGATTTTTTTTAAAAATTAACTGAAGAGTATTTAAAGCTAGAAAAATTGCTGTCGGTAAAATTATTATTGACCGATGAGCTCGCATATCAAGACCATAAAAACTATATCCCTGAGAAATAGTAGCCACAAACATGGTAACAATAACCCATAACGCTAACAGGATAATTTTTTTTGAGTTCTTAAATAATGGAGAAAGAAAAGCTAAAACTAAAACAATTTTTCCAATAATTGAACTGTAATTGCTAAACCCTTGACCTCTCCAGAAAAGATGCTTAATAAGAAGCCAACCTTCGTTTAATAAAAATGAAAAACTACCGTGATTTTCTCCTATTAATTTTATATCAGAGCGAAAGGTGAGACTAAAAAAGAAACTTGCCAATCCTCCAATAACAACAATAAATATTCTTTTTTTTGGTTCTCCATATCTATATAGATCAAGTAATAATAAAATAGCCAAAAAAAAGAAAGCCAACGATGGTGTGTATGACTGAATAATAAAGAGAAGTAATAATCCAAGTAATGGAAGATGCCAGTTTTGAGAGTCAGATATTTTCCATAAGTAAATTCCCCAAAAAGCCATGCTCAAACTTAGTGGAAATTGGCTTTGTTCAAAGCAATGAAATAAAAAATGATTGAAGTAAAAAAAATGTAATAGAAACACTAAACTCAAAGCACTAAAAAAGCTTGAATAGTTACTCTTTTGTTTAAAAAATTTATATAAACCCACTCCCCAAAAAAGCTGAGCTGCTAAAAAATATAAACTCCCTCCAATGTTTAGTGAAGTTAGTGAAGGTTTCAAAAAGATTGTTGGCAAAGCCAACATTAAATACTGTCTAGCTGGATATCCTAAAAAACAAGACTGCTGGAATCCTTTATCTCCAGACTCATTAATAAAACCCAATAAACAAGCTGCCTCCTGGGTTGTTTCATAACTGATATTGCTACTTTTTGTAGCATTATAAATAGTAAATACAAGCATAATAAACCAAGATAAATAGAGAAATATCTTGTGTTTATCCTGAACATTTTTATAAAAATAATAAAAAGAATATATCGAGATGAGCAAAATTAAAATTGAAACCAACATCCATAAATACATACCAAGTCCACCAGCAACAGGATAAAAAAATGATACTAATTCAAGAAAAATCAACAGAACAAATAACAACCATAACAAATAGTGATAGGGAACATTATCTGCAAATATCATTACTTAAAAAATTGTAGCAGAAGAATATAAGAATATTCACTCGCCAAACAAAAAAACATATTAGGTTTAATTTGTTTGGTGAACTCTGAAGATTGTTAAATACTTAGCTTATAATACGGTAGTTACATGCTAAATCTCAAAGAACAACTCCATGGCTATAATCATCTAGTTGAAAGAACAGCAAGTTTATCAGAACAATTTTTTCAGGCATTGGTTCCAGCTGAACCTGGTACTTATCATCAACGCGAATCTTATTTTATTAGGGAATTTATAAAAAAACCTGGTGTAGCTCTTATTGATTTTGACTCTTTTGTTTATGCGGGATTCCCAGAATATGCTGAGTTTGTAAGAAAACAAGTTTCCCCAGAACTAGAAACTGTTCAATTCATAACTGGTAATACAATTGCAAAATTTTTTATCTTCTTGGCTGATGGAAAAACAATGCAAGAAGAGTACAGAACAGTTGGTGAAGCAATGCCTCCCTATCCCTTCGCAATTTCTAGTGCAATGAGTTGTTATTTAAACTCATACTGGTTTAAAAAACTTGGCTTAGACCATCCAGCTATTAGACAAGCATGCAAACATGAAACTCGCCATGTAGCTTGGAAATTATCTATATTGGATCAACATAAAAATCCTACTTTTTTCTTAATTAAAAATATGATCAATTATGAAGCTCTAGCAGGTCCCTTTGAAGGCTGGGATTATTTAGACGACAGTAATTTACTTGTAGATTATAGTGGCCTAGAAGAAGGCCAAACTGATTTTTATGCTTGGTATAGAAGAATATCTAAAACAAATAATATTGACTCACCATTTTTTCTAAATCCAGTTACCAAAGTATTCTACAATTGGGCAAAAGAACAAGGCGATGAAAAATACTGGATGACGAGAAGTTCAAACTTAGATATTTTTGGTGAGTCCGGTGGGACTCGAACCCACGACGCACAGCTTAAAAGGCTGTCGCTCTAACCACCTGAGCTACGGACCCAGAGAATATATTTTATCACACTTAAGCTCTAGAAACATAGCTTCCAGAATCAGTATCAATTAATAATTTTTCTCCCTGCTTAATAAACAAAGGAACCTGTACTATCAATCCTGTTTCCATCGTTACTGGCTTTGTACCAGCATTACTTCGATCACCAGCAATTGCATCATCCGCCTGTGCCACTACCATCTCTACCTTTGGCGGCAAACTGACTGCGGTAGCCCTATCTTCATAAAAAGAAACATACACCTTTATTTCTGGAACTAGATAATTCACAGCATCTCCTAACACCTTATCAGAAATCTCGGCTTGCTCAAAAGTACGTGGCTCCATAAAAACTGCTCCATCAGCACTTTTATACAAAAATTGCATCTGTTTTGACTCCACCTCAACTTCTTCAATTACATCATGTGACTTAAACACAAACTCAAGAATGGCTCCTGTTTCAATATTTTGTAGTTTTGTTCGGTTAAAGGCTGAACCTTTCCCAGGAGAAACAAACTTCTTTTTGACAACGCGATGCGGAGACCCGTTGTGCATAATAAACATTCCAATTTCAATGTTGCCTGCTTTTACTTTTGACATAAGCTGAGATTGTAACTGATTAGAGTGGTTTTTCGCAATAAGATCTTATTTTTTAACTTTAATAACCTAACACCTTTAAAGCCGAGTAAATAAAATAAAAACACAATAATAAAAATGATTCCTTTCGGTCTAATTTCTTTTTTGTCAATAAAAATAGAATTACAACTACCGAAGCCAATACTAAAAATGGCATATCAAAAGAAGCAACACTTCTTGTAACACTCCAGCCTGACATTATGGCCGATAAACCAATTGCCAGCAATGAACCAACAATATTACTACCAATAATGGTACTGACTGATAAAGAGCTTGATCGCATTTGAAGCGCCTGAATAACAATAAACAGTTCTGGCAAACTGGTTCCTAATCCAAGCAGAAAAATCCCCACTAATGACTGACTAATTCCAAAAATCTCTGCCAAAGAAACTGAGGATTTAACCGCCCAATCAGATGCCAAAAAAACAATTATCAAGCCAGACAAGATCTGCACCCAGTCAACCGCATTCTTTTTATGGAAAATTTTGGAAATTCTTCTAGAGATTTTTTGAGTATTTTTTCTAGGCCTAATTAAAACAAAATAAACCAAATACATCATTAATAAACCAAATCCCTCAGTAACAGAAATAAAACCATCAAAACTAAACAGCATTAATAGTGCTGAGCTCACAATCAGTACCAAGCCACTTCTTACCAAATCTTGTTTATTAATCTTTAAATCTTTAATAAATCCAGCAATCCCGAGAATTAGTGTAATCTGACTAATATTGGATCCCAAAATATTGCCCACCACTAAATCAGAAGACTCTATTCCAGAAAGCTGACTAATAGCTCCGGTAATGGAGATAGCTACCTCTGGTAAATTAGAGCACAAAGACAAAATTGTTAAACCAACAAAAGAGTTTGACCAACCATTTTTCTTTGAAAATGAAACCGCTCCTTTAACTAAAATATGGGAACCAAACCATAATAAAACTAAAGCTATTAATACATTAAAAAACAACATATATCTATTAAAGCAGAAAACTGAATTTAGTGGAAATATGGATTTTTATTCTTGGACAACAACACAGATATATTGGCAGTCCTTGACAACGAGTGCCAATCTTTGCTATATTATTAGCAGTTATTAACTAAGTCTGCTAAAAGCTGACTAAAAAATAACAATAAAAGTCACTAAATGCAGAGAAAGGAATAAATATGGATCTAATTCCATTAAAACAACTAAAAACCTTTAGCCGTTGGCCGACAATCTGGGACGACATGGACTTAAGTTGGAGTAATTATCGGGATAATCTCGACGTTTACGAAACTGAAGACGAAGTAGTAGTCAAAGCTAATGTAGCTGGAGTAGAGTCTGAAGATATTGATCTTACCTTCGAAGATGGAGTCTTGTGGATAAAGGCAGCTAAAGAACAAGAAGAGAAAGATGAGGAAAAAACCCATTATGCCAAATCTTCTTGGAGTTACTCATATAAGATTGCTATTCCTGGCAACATTGATATGAATAAAGAACCAGAAGCTGAACTAAAAAATGGAGTGCTTATTGTCACTTTCCCCAAATTAGAGGCAGCTAAACCAAGAAAGTTACAAATTAAAAAATAATCAGTTAAAAAATAACTGATGAAAATCATTAAAAACCAGCCATTTTTGGCTGGTTTTTTTACTCACTTGTCTGAGAAACACCAAGAACCCCAGATTGGAATGCATTAAACATAATAGTGGGATTACCACCATCATCATAGAAACTAAAAGACTCAAAAGGTCCTGGTGCACCACGGAGTAAAAAGGGGGTCACTCCTTTTACTCGTGAGTCAGACCAAATATGCTGCAGAGCATAAAGATAATAATTTTCTAACCACGGACGAGTTGAACGATTATCAACCCACCCTGTTTCGGTAATGAAAACACTAAAATCTTTTCCAGTTTTATTTTTAATAAAATTTAACTCGTACTCAAATCCTCTTAGAGAGTTTTTACCTGAAATTGTTGGCCGAGATGAAAAACCGGGATTCGGATAAGAATGAGAGTTCCAGTAATCTACGTGATCAAAAATCCAAGGATTAGCCGTTAGCATTTGAAATAAGTAGTTAAATGCTTCGGTAGTTTCTCTAGAGTTAGGAGCTGCCAAATCCATAGCTGCCGGTAACACTAAGTAATTAGCTTGTTCTGTATGAGCCCAATTAGCCACAAACTCCAGAGTTTGTGTATAAGAGATTGGATCTACCTGACCACCCCATTCTTTTGCATGATTAACCTCATTAAAAGCAATAATATATCGTCGATCGGTAGGCCAAGGGAGATGATTTAAAAACTCAAACAACGCCACGATCTCTTTTCTCGACGGTCTCTTCCAAGATCCGTTTTCATACTTACTTGCTAAACGAACAATAGGAATTAATCGATCTTTCTTACATTTCTCAAAAAATTGAACCCAATCATCTTTCTTTTCTAAATCATTTAATGACAGAGGAATAGTAACATAATGCCAATTTTCTTGGTTAAACTCGGTCTTTAATAGCTTAGTTGCAAATTGATGATCATGCGGAGATAGTATATGAATCCCCAACACCTCGGCTTCTCTTGCAAATAATAATGCTGGGAAGACAGAAACCACAATTTGAAATACTGTTAATACAACAAATATTTTCAAAAAAGGATTAATTTTATTTCCGATAAACATACTTATATTATAGGATATTTCCGAAGTTTTTTATAGTGAGTCTTTTTAATTTTTTTTGATATACTTGAGTTACCTATGTTATTTATTTGGAAAAGCTTTAAGTGGCTATTTTTCTGTTCTTTGGCATTAATTACCTTAATAGGTATTTCTTACTTTCAATACGATTATCATCTCACACCAATAACTATCCCAGAAGATAAAGCTAATCAGTTAGCCTTATCAAATCAAACCAATCAACCTCAGGTAATGGGCGTAGAAAGCAATCTTGAAACTCAAGATGGTCGTGCAGAAATTGTTGCCAATTTTCTTGAAAGAAAAGGATCTCCTCTCAAACCATATGACCATTATGGTAAGGTTTTGGTGGAGATTGCTGATAAGTACAGTCTAGATTTTAGATTTTTGCCTGCTATCATGATGCAAGAAAGTAACCTTTGTAAAAATATTCCAGAGGGTAGTTATAACTGCCTGGGATTTGGTATTCACTCAAAGGGAACTCTTGGTTTTGAAAACTATGAAGCAGGTTTTGAGAGAGCCGCTAGAGAACTGAGAGCCAATTATGTAGAACAGGGAAGAATTCAGGTTTCAGAGATAGCAAGAAAATATACAGCAAGTGTTGATGAATGGACCGATGCCGTTAATCAATTTATGTCAGAGATGGAGTATGATGACAGAAAAATGGGCATTGAAAAGAAAACTGACGCTAGCGTCCTAGAATACGTAAAAGAAAAAGATTAATTTTTATTGATTCCTAACTCAAGTTAAAAATAGCTAAATTCCGCAATACTTTGATACTTTTTGATTCACTATTGACAAGCTTATAATAATAACTATAATTGTATATACCTCAGAAGGTTCTCCTCACCGGGAGCTACGTTCTGAGACAAAAAATCCCAAGCGCAAGCTTGGGTTTTTTTTTAATTTAAAATAAAACGTTTCTATTCTATTTATTCTTAATACAATGACTCAAATAAATCCGAGTCACCTACTGGCCAGTATAACGCTTAGTAAAGGCAATTGCGCTCTCAGCATCTCAACAAATTGAATATCAATAAGATATTGTTGGAGCAGAGAAAGAGTGTGTAAATCATCTTTGCACACTGGAGAGTCTCCATCAACTATCGGGTACTTAATTTCTAATTTTATATTCGATAGCAGCTGATTAAGCTTAAGCAGAACTTGGCCTAAATAAATATCTGCTGCGGGCAAATGAGTCTTTTTTTCAGCAACAGATAATAGCACCGCTTGAAGAGCAGCTCTCTCTTGAGTAGTAAGGACTCTCTTTTCTTTACTCATCACATATTCAGATATGATCGTTCTCCAATCTATGTCATCAGATAAACCCTCAGTAAAATGATTGAATATTTCCGTCATATTTTTTATTAATTTTTAATCAGTTTGTAAAAAACCTTAAAAATAATTCAATTATTGATTATGTGCCGAAGAGAGGACTTGAACCTCCAAGGGCAAAGCCCACACGGTCCTAAGCCGTGCGCGTCTACCATTCCGCCACTTCGGCAAGTTGATACTATTGTACAATAACTAATAATGAAATTCCTACTGAAGAAAAAATCTGAGCCAACTCAAAGTGTAGTTCCATATGTACTTGTGCATCCAGCCAGAGCTAGAAGGGTAACCTTAAAAGTTGAGCATCCTAACCAAGTAATTATTTCTGCTCCAAAAAAAACTCCCATTGAATTGATCAATAAATTTGTGAATGACCACCAACAGTGGATTCAAGATCAACTAGAAAGGTTAAAAACCAGTCACAATCTGATTGAGTCTAGTGATCAAATCATGATTTTTGGCAAAAAACTTTCAAAAATCTACTCAAATAGCTTAGAACAAGAGCAGGGTGTTTATATATCAAATAGCGCACTCATTATCAACTATCCAAGTTCTACTAGTGCCAAAACAGTAGAGAAAGAAATCAGGTTGTTTCTTAAAAAAGCTGCTAGAACATACCTATACAAGCAAACACCCAACCTCGCAAATATAATGGGGTTATCATATAACTCGCTCACGCTCAGAGAACAAAAAAGTAGATGGGGTAGTTGCAGCGGAAAAGATAACTTGAATCTTAACTGGAGGTTGGTGCATTATCCACCAGCAGTAATTAATTATGTGATTATTCACGAACTAGCACATTTGGTTCATCATAATCATTCAAAAAACTTTTGGAGTCTTGTCGCAAAGCATGATCCTGACTATAAAATCCATCGCACGTACTTAAAAAAGTACGGAGTTACAAATTATGATTAATTTTTAAATGATTATTATTCATGGCGACAACATCATCCAGTCGAGAAAAAAGCTAGTTGAGATTATTGAAGAAAATAATGATAAAGGTGTTCTAACTGAACGATTTAACGCCAGAGAACTAGACTTACCTCTTTTGGAGAGTAAATTGCAAAAAACAGATCTTTTTGGTCACAGTAGGATGCTGATTATTGAAGAGCTACACTCTTTACCAAAATCAAAAAAATTAACCTCAATGATTGAGTTGCTTGCTAACTCACCAGTCGAGGTTTGTCTGTGGGAAAAAAGAGAGTTATCCGCAACCATGTTAAAGAAGTTGCCATCCGCTAAAATTCACCTTTTTAAGATGGCTAACTCATTATTTACTTGGCTAGATGCTTTGTCATCTGCAGAAAACACAAAAAGTAATCAGATAAAACTGTTCAGAAAAGCCTTAATTGATAATGATGAGTATCTGTGTTTGATTATGCTGGTTAGACAAGTGCGGATGATGATTAAAATCTTGGATGGATCAACTATTCCTGGACCTAGTTTTTTGATTAATAAAATTCGATCACAAGCTAACAGGTTTTCTATCGAGCAGTTATTAAAAACCCATCAAAAGCTTTACCAACTTGACTCAAAAATAAAAACCTCAAAAAATATTCTTACACTTTCTCAAGAAATCGAACAGATAATCCTTGACTTCTAGGGATTTCCCTTTTTTTTGAAGAGTCAAAAATTCTGCTTGACAACTGTTTGGTAAAGTATGATAAAGTATGAAGAGTGTTAAAACAACGACTGACCATTACCCTAGCCAACTCCACTTTAGAAAAGATTGATCAGCTAATTGATAAAAAAGAGATTCGCAGTCGCTCACATGCTATCGAAACAATTCTTCAGCAACATCTTGAAACTCATATTGAAACGGCTATCATTCTTGCTGGAGGTAAAACCCAAAATAATAGCTCCACTCCAAAACCACTGATCTCTTATCAAGGTAAACCGCTGATTATTCATATTTTAGAACATCTAAAAAGCCATCAAGTAAAAAAAATAATTTTTTTATGTAGCTCATTTGCTGAACAAATTAATTTGATCATTGAGAAATCTTTTCCAGAATTAGAACTGGTTGTGATTGAGGAAAAAAAACCACTAGGAACGGCTGGTGCAATCAAAAATGCGCAGTCACATCTACCCGATGTTTTTTTCTGTTTACACTCAGATATCTTTACTAAGATTGATCTACAGCAACTGACAAACTTTCACTCCCAAAACCAAGCTATTGCCACCATAGCTGTTAAACCCAAAATGTCTCATCAAAGTTTTGATAACGTTATGGTTCAAGGAAACAAAGTTGTATCTTTTCAACCAAAAGATAAAAAAACCAGCGTCAGTCTAGTTAATAGTGGAATTTATATTTTTGATAAATCCATTGTTGAGTATATTCCTGAAAAAAAGTATTCGATGTTAGAAACAGATGTTTTCCCACAGTTGGCTAAAAAAGGGAAAGTCTCAGCTTACTCGTTTCAAGAAGAGTGGTTGGATATTACCACCGATCCTCAATATCAAAAAAAGAAAAAATAAATCTATAAATATTTCTAAAGGAAAAGAATATGACAACTGAAGAAATGATAAAAAAATCAAAAGAAGGTTTTTCAAAACTGTCTGTTGGCAAATCTTATCAAGATTCAGCCTTAAGGTTTTTAAGGGAGTGGCTAACCGATCCAAAATATAAAGATTATTGGCCACAGCTAAAACATTTAATTACAGAAGGTCACTGGGACTATTTACTAGATTGTTTTTACCAAATCTTGCCATTTGGTACGGGAGGTAAAAGAGGAGAGGTTGGAATAGGCCCAAATAGAATCAACACGTGGAACATTCAAGCTTCAGCTCAAGGACACTCTCAATATCTTTTAAAACAGTATAAAAATGAAGCAAAAAAAAGAGGAGTTGTTTTAGCCTACGATATTAGAGAGTTTTTCGGAAATAAATTTTTTAATCCCAAGCTACCTAACCCAGTCATGAACTTAACCTGCAAACAACTAGCTGAAAGTGCTGCTGAAGTTTATGCAGCCAATGGCATTAAGGTTTTTCTTTTTGATGATTTTAGAACTACTCCCCAATTATCATTTGCTATTAGACATCTAAAAGCCGTTAGTGGCGACATGTTTAGTGCTAGCCACAACCCTCCTGAACATAACGGTAAAAAAGTTTTTGATGAGACCGGCGGACAACTTATTCCTCCCAATGATGAAGCTTTGGTTGAAGAAGTGACTCAGAAAGTGACAGAAATCAAAACCATGCCTTTTACCCAAGCAGTAAAAGAAGGAACTGTCGAAATGGTTGGAGAAAAGGTTGATCAAGCTTACATAAAAGCTTGCCAAAAACTAAGTTTAAGCAAACATCGCGATATTAAAATCGTTTACACACCCTTACATGGCTGCGGTATCGTTTCCATTCCTCCAGTTTTAGAAAAACTTGGTTTTACCGTACATCTTGATCCAGCTACCTCCAATACTAGTGGAAAGTTTGAAAACGTAACCTTCAACATTCCCAATCCAGAAGTAATTCAATCATTTGATGCACCACTAAAATACGCTAAAAAAATCAAGGCGGACATTATCTTGAACAGTGATCCAGATGCCGACAGAATTGGTGTTATGGTTAACTATCATGGCAAATGGAATTTTTTAAATGGTAATGAAATTGGTGCAATCTTGACCGAATATGTGATTGCAAAACAAAAAAATAAGAAACAGAGAAAGGGCATTGTCATAAAAACCCAAGTTACCACTAATCTAATCACTAAAATTTGTCAGGATAACAAAATTGAAATCATTGACGATCTTTTGGTCGGGTTTAAATACATCGGCGATGTAATTAATCAAATTGAGAAAAAAAGGCAGATTGATCAATTCCTTTTTTCAGCCGAGGAAAGCCACGGGTATTTAGCTGGAAATTATGCTCGAGACAAAGATGCGTCAGTGGCAGCCATTTGGTTGTCAGAGCTGGCTGCTGAACTCAAAACTAAAGATCTAACGTTACTTGATTATCTAAATCAAGTTTACTCAAAATATGGATATTTCAGAAACTATCTGACTGAGATTAGACTGCCGGGTGCAGAGGGCATGGGAAAGATACAAACAATTTTACAAAAGATTAGATCAACTCCACCAAAAAAATTTGGTAGATTTGAAGTTAAGAAAATTGATGATTGGCAAGATAGAAAGCCAATTCTGTCAGAAACCGATCGACAATCAAAAAACGGCATAGTATTCGAGTTTAAACCCGTGGAGTCAACTTCAAGTATACGCGCCACCGTCAGACCATCAGGAACTGAACCAAAAGTTAAGATGTATTTTGAGATCGGCAGCCTGCCATTTAAACCAGAAAAAAACGCTTGCGTCAGAAAAAATACTGAAGGCATTCTTCAAGAACTTGAAAAAGAGTTTATGACTTATTGTTATAGATTAATTGGGGTTGAGTTTCCAGAACGCGGTTTTCTCTTGTTCTGGCAGTTGCCTCTAATGGATAAGCTCAAGTACTTTGAAATCGAGCCAAAAATTGCTAATTTAACAAAAGTTGCTAATAAAAAAGAGCGAGAAACAAAACTCCAGAAAATATTGGAGTTCTTAGGCTCAGATCCAGTTCAAAAAGTTGATTTAGCTTTTGAAAAAAAGTATGGTCAATCAATTACTAAATATCTAAAGCTATAATGCACTCATTCTACGCTGATAACTTTATTATTTGTCCTAGATGCGGGGCTAAATTCACGCAACTTGAAGATCATCTGCACTGTGAAGCTTGCCAGTTTAATATTTATCCACATCCTTCTCCCGCAACCGCTGTTTTTATTTTTAATGAAAAAAAACAGATCCTTCTTAATAAAAGAAGGTTTGAACCCCAAAAAGGCTATTGGGACTCGGTTGGAGGGTTTGTGAATACCAACGAAAGCATTGAAGAAGGAGCAATTAGAGAAGTAAAGGAGGAAACAACTCTAAATGTAAAGATTGAAAAAATTATTGGCACAGTTCCAGATATTTATCAAGGTACTCCAACTGTTACCATCGCATTTCTAGCCTCCATTACTTCTGGAACACCAATTGCCAGTGATGATGCTGAAGTGCTTGAATGGTTTGATATCGATGATCTTCCAACTGATCAAGAAATCGCTTTTGAGTCGGTGGCTCAACTGCTTAAGAAATCAGTTGAAATGATTAAACAACTCTAAAAATACTAACTAATACATTAAGGAAAATATGGCAGTAAATCCAACTCTAATCAACTCTAGAGAAGAAATTAAAAAGTATGATCCAGATGATGTTTTGGGGTCAATTGAAGCTCTTGCTGACCAAGTCAGGCATGCCTGGAAAGACACTCAAAAAATACAATTTGACTCGATTAACTCTCCCAGGCAAATAGTGGTTGCTGGCATGGGAGGATCTGCTCTTGGAGCAAGTGTGATTAAGCATCTATTTAAAAACCAATTGGAGATTCCATTTCAAATAGTCAATGATTACTCTTTGCCCGCCTATGTACAAAAAAATACTCTAGTGATTCTTTCTAGTTATTCAGGCAATACAGAAGAGATTCTCTCTTGTGCTGATCAAGCAAAAAAGAAAGGCACACAAATAGTGGCTATCTGTTCGGGAGGAAAACTGGCACAAATAGCCAAGGAAAATCAATATCCTGCCTATATCATTGATGCTAAGTATAATCCGTCAAATCAACCAAGAATGGCAATTGGTTATGCTATCACCGGTTTAATAGGCATCTTAGCTAAACTAAAATTAATTAAGATCTCAGATAAGGAGATTGAGAAAGTGGTTGAAACGATTTTAACCACCTCTCACCAGTGTGCAGTAGAAATAGAAACAGAGCAAAATCCTGCCAAATCCTTGACTTTTGCCATTGTGGATCGTAGACCTAACTTGATAGCAGCAGAGTTTTTAACTGGTGCAGCTCACGTAGCCTCCAATCAGTTTAATGAGAATGCAAAAACCTTTGCTAGCTATTTTCAAATTCCAGAAATGAATCATCATCTTTTGGAAAGTTTAGAGTTTCCAAAAAGCAATCAACTAGATAATTTATTCTTGTTTTTCGACTCAAAGCTTTATCATCAGCAAAATCAAGTTCGAATTAAATTGACCAAAGAAGCGGTTGAAAAACAAAACTGTGTTGCTTTAACGATTAAGATGCAGTCCGACAGTAAAATCTGCCAGGTATTTGAGTTAATCACTCTAGCTTCATACAGCAATTTTTATCTAGCGATTATCAATCAAATTAACCCTAGCTTAATACCAATCGTTGACTGGTTTAAGGAAAAACTGGCAAAAAGCTAAAGAACTAACACAGCTCTTTATTCATAAAGGAATTTCAGCTATCATTAGCTTAAGCTAATTGATATTGGCTTGATTCTGATTATATCCTGCGATCTTGCTCAGGATAATAGATCAGAATGGGGGTTCTAGGGGGAATCCCCCTAGTGTGACTTGAGGGTTAATACCCACAAGTCACAGGGGAGCAGGCTTTGTCTTCAGCTGAAGACAAAACGCTGAGGGCCCTCCCTCAGAAATGAGTTAACTGTTAATTAACCTTAGCGTTGTTAACGAATTTGTTATTTATGCCTGCCATTGACCCAACAAATCATTTTCTAAAATATCCAAAGAACGAGATTGGTTCTTATGCGCTAGATCTTTCCAATCTAGCTTCATTAAATATTCCTTTACCAACCACCTACTGTGTTCCTGTTTCAACTTTTAAGCTAATTGCTCAACATAATCATCTTGATGAAAAATTTTTAGAGATTGTCCAAAATACTAATCATGGTTCTTCCGATGAGTTATTAAAAGCCGTTGAGAGAGTTCAAAAACTAATTCTCAGTCAAGCATATCCAAATCAAGTCTCACAAAAACTTTTAGATCTTTACCAACGTTTTTTTGATCAAGACTATATTCGCCTAACTGCTAGTCCGGTTGATGGCTATCCACTGGATTATAAAAGAGAAGATAACATCAAGGGTGAGGCCAACATGATGGAATCAATTTTAAAACTTTGGGCAAGGAACATTGATCCTTCAGATATTAAAAGAAATAATTTATTTCCAGTTGCAGTTATTATTCAATCACAATTTCAGCCAACCTCTTCAGGACTCGCCTACAGCCTTAATCTCAAAACAGGTGACAAGTCACATTTTACAATTCAAGCAGTTTATGGAGTTTTTTCGTCGAGTAAATCTTTGATCAACTGCGATCATTTTTTTGTTGACAGAAGAGACTGGCAAGTTGTTGCGCAAGAGATTTCTAAAAAAAAGAAAGCTAATATAAGATCTCCGGATTTGCTCAAACAAAAAAATGTTTCGATTTCAGAACAAAAAAAACCTAGTCTAACCAACGATCAAGTTAGAATTTTGGCGAAAATTGTTAATTCCATAAAACTACAGTTTACTCATCAAGTCTTAGTTCATTGGGAGTTAGTTGATAACGACATCTTAATTACAAAAATTAAACCATATTATTTTTCAAAAGATTCGGATACAAAAGTCGATAGTTTAAAAACTATTGCGATTGGTCAATCACTAACACCAGGATATATTGTTGGACCATGCCAGTTAATAAAAAATAAAAAGGACATAAAATCTATTAAACCTGGGTATATTGGTGTCGTTAAAGAACTTGACAATGACTACCTAAAGTTAGTTCATACCTGTTCAGCTATTATTTGCGAACAAAATGTAAAAAGTAATCTGATATTGAATAAAATTCGCTATTACCAACTGCCCACCATTATTAATGCTCAGGGAGCTCTCTCAACAATAAAAGATAGTCAGCTCATCACCGTCGATTCATCAGCGGGCAAAGTTTACTCTCAACAGAAAATCGAAAGAAAAAGAACAATCAAAACAAAATTACAACTCTTGATTTCAATCAACGACAACACCGAGATAAACAACAACAGCAATTGCGTTGTTAATGGAGTGGGAATAATTCGTAGTGAACACTTTTTTATTAAGACCGGAAAACATCCACAATTAATCATTAACTCAGAGCGACAACAATTCCTTGATCAAGTAGTCAATAAAATAACAACTTTATATCACCGTCTATACTCTCTTAACAGACAAATTCCAGTTATTACCTATCGATCCTGCAATCTAGATACCAACCAGCTAGCTAGACTTGAATCGGGAGATATATACGAACAGTTAGAAACCAATCCATTTATTGGGTTTAGAGGTGCTGCTCGAGCTATTAATAAACCCTCGGTGTTTAATTTAGAGTTAGATATATTGAACAAAGTTAATAGCAAGTTAGACTTTCCGGTTAACCTAATGTTGCCTTTTGTCAGAAATGCCTTTGAACTAAAACAACTCTGGAACATTCTCGAGAACAAGTTTGACTCGCCAGTTAATCAACCACCGTTGTGGCTTCAGCTCAACACTCCCGAGAATCTTCTAAACATTAAAGACTATCTTTCTGTTCCGTTATCAGCAATATGTATTAATATAAAAACAGTTCATGCCTTACTTCATGGAGTAGATCCCTACTCAATTGATCTTTATAATAGATATTCTGTTAATCATGATCTACTTCTTCCGACCGTTAACAATCTTTTAAATATAATTAACCAGCATGATCATAATATCGATGTATACTTTATTTTGTCAGATTTTGATCAACAGTTAATTGAGTTTGCTAACCTACACAATCTCAAGGGTATAATTGCCCCTGAAAAACTATTAACTCAAATTAGTAAATTTTTTGAAGATTGATAAATAACTAAACCAATGCCAAATATTAGAGCCATCAAAGCCAGAGAAGTTTTGGATAGCCAAGGTTTTCCAACCATTCAGCTTTTCTTGTGGATAGAAGACGGAAGATCGGTTGTGGTGACTGTGCCCAATGAGTGGGCATATGAAAACGCTGAAGCAAAAATTATTCGAGACAACGATGATCAAGAGTTTAACGGCAAAGGAGTTAAAAAAGTTGTAGAGAGTATTAATAAAGAGATTGCTCCAAAATTATTGGGTATGCCAGTAATTAGCCAAGGAGAAATTGACAAAACCCTGATTGAGTTAGATGGGACTGCTGACAAATCAAAGTATGGAGCAAATGCGATTTTAGCTATATCGATGGCCACTCTTAAGGCTGGAGCCTTAAGTACAAATTTACCCCTATATTCATATATTCAGCAGAAGTATCAGCTAACCGAATTTCTGTCTATTCCAAACTGCGTTTATCCACTGATCACTGGCGGCGATTTTGGAAATGATAACATTGACTTTCAAGAGTTCGAGTTAATCCCAGCAAGCCATGTAAATTTTAACAGATCTTTGACAATGGCTTCTACTATCAGAGAAAAAATTGAAGATGTGATTGAGAGCAGGGGAGGCTCAGTCTGTACTGGCCCGACAGGTGGATTTTTACCTAGAATGAACAGCAACGCTGAGGTCTTTGAGTTATTTTTGGAAGCAATCAAGACTACTCAATATACTTTTGCACAAGATATATTTTTTGGACTAGATGTCGCAGCAGACACATTAGTCACAGACGATAACTATAAGCTCCGTGATAAACCAGATAGATACTCTGCCAAAGATATAGCTGAGTATTACAAATCTTTAAGAGAAAGATATAAAACTATTTATCTTGAAGACCCATTCTCCTCAAAAGATGAGAGGTCATGGCAGCAAATTACAGAAAAGATTGGCACAACCACTAAAATTGTTGCCGATGAGTTTATCCTTAGCAATCATGAAAAGCTTAAAAAAGCGATTAAAAATAAAACAGCAAATGCCATCTGCATAAAACTCCTTGATAGAGGAACAATCAGTGAGTCTTTACAGTTAATGAAAATCGCTAAGGAAGCTGAGTGGACGGTAGTTCTTAGTGAACACTCTGGTGAGACTAATGAAACATTTTTGGCTGATTTATCTGTTGGAGCTGGCGTAGATTATGCAAAACTCGGACCTCCAAATCAAGGAGAGAGGGTGGCAAAATACAATCGACTAATCGAGATAAACGAAGAGATTAATCCTCAATAAAATTCCACTTAACTCTTGTTTTTCATCTTTATAAAGAAGAATTATTTTATAAGTTTCGGTCTCAACCCCTCTAAATACCAAAACAATCAATTTACTTTTTGATATTTTTTGATGTAAAAAGATATACTTGCATCTTCGCTAAGAATTCGGTTATTCTGTAATAAGTTCGGGTTTTTGTATAATATCCAAACTACTCTACCGAATATAAAATATCAAAAGGACTCAAAATGGCTGTTACTCTGTATAAAAAACAACGACAAATTTTAGACTTTATTTCACAATACATACAAAAAAATGGTTACGCACCAACATTAAGAGAGATAGCAGATGCCATTAACGTTTCCAGTTTGGCTACAGTTCATGAACATCTTGAAGCTTTAGACAGAAAAGAAGTTATTAAAAAACATGACGGCAAAGTCAGAGGGATTGAGCTCATTGATAAAACCTTTCTTGATACCGGTGAAAGTGTTAGCTTACCATTACTCGGCTATATTGTAGCCGGATCACCAATTGAACCCTATGCAGATGATGATGCTACTTTTAGAGTCTCCCCTGAGTTAGTAACCGGGAAAAAACGAGCCTATGTGTTGCAAGTAAAGGGACAATCAATGATTGAGGATCATATTGATGATGGAGATTACGTCGTGGTTGAAGAAACTCAAGACGTCAATAATGGCGAGATTGTCATCGCTCTCCTTGATAACGGACTGGCCACCTTAAAAAGATACTACAAAGAAGTGACGAGAGTAAGGCTTGAACCAGCTAACGCCAACATGAGTCCAATTTATGCAACCAATGTTCAAATTCAGGGTAGAGTAGTAGGGCTAATTAGAAAGTTTAGATACTAAACTTATTTCTCTATTGTTAGTTCATCCTCAACAAACTTCTCTTGTTGGTTAAAGTAACACCTTAGCAAATATAAATAGTCCGAGAAACGATTAATTATTGAAATAATTATTGGTCTAACATTTTTGTCTTCGGCAAGTTTGACAACACTTCTTTCTGAACGCCGACAGACTGTTCTAGCTACATCCGTATAAGCTGCCAGCTTAACTCCGCCTGGATACAAAAACTTTTGGTGCCAACCATCTGCTAAATTTTCCTGTAAATAATTTGAAACATCCTCAATTTCTGAAAGAAAAACTTCATTTATTTGAATCTGCTTATTTGAATTTTTAGCTCCTACAATTTCTGCGCTAATCACATACAAAACCTGTTGCATCTTTTTTAACATTTTTACTTGCCGAGAATAATTATGTTTTGCCTTTATCTCAGCAACAACTAAGCCAAGCCAAGAATTTAGCTCATCTAGATCACCAATTACATCAAAAATAACATCACCCTTAGACAAACGAGTACCATCGGCTAAATCGGTACTACCACCATCTCCTTTTTTTGTTGTGATTTTAATTTTCATATACTCAAGTGTAATAGTAGCAATTTTTTTTAACCTACACAACTTATTCTATTCACAGTATAATGCTATCCCGTAATGATATACGGTCAAACCAAGAAAAAATCTCACAACACAAAAGTCATCTTCGTTTCAGGAGGTGTGATTTCTGGACTTGGTAAAGGAATTACAGCCGCTTCTTTAGGAGTACTTCTTAAGGAACAAGGCTACTCCGTCACCAATCTAAAATGTGAAAACTATCTCAACCTTGATTCAGGTAATATTAATCCCATTGAACATGGCGATGTATTTTTATGTGAAGACGGACTAGAAGCCGATCTTGATCTTGGTTCATACGAACGCTTTCTTAATCAAGAAGTAGGCTACAAAAACTTCACTACCATGGGTCAGATTTACTCAAAAGTTATCGCCAAAACTCAAGATCTTGAATTTAATGGAGCTACAGTTGATACCATTCCCTACGTTCCCCTTGAAGTAATTGAAAGAATAAAAGTTGCTGCCGAAGGTTTTGACATCGTTTTGATTGAGTTGGGTGGTACCGCGGGTGAGTATCAAAATGTGATTTATTATGAAACTAATCGCATCATGAAACTGGAAAATCCAGAGGATATAGCCCATGTTCACGTGACTTACTTTCCTGCTCCAGATCATATTGGAGAACTGAAATCAAAACCAACACAACTTTCAGTCAATAAACTGAATTCTATGGGCATTCAACCTGATTTTATTGTTGGTAGAGCAAGAGAGGTAATCGATGATAAAAGAAAAGAAAAGGTTGCATATTACTGCAACGTTCATCAAGAAGACGTTATCTCTAATCCAGATATTCCTAGTATCTATGAGTTGCCTTTGGTGTTCCACAAACAAAAATTTGATCAAAAAGTATTAAAAAAACTCAACCTACCTTATAAAAATATCTCTCCAAAATCTTGGGCAAAGATGGTGGACAATATTTACTCTAAAAAAGAAAAAAAGGTTTCTATTGCCATCATCGCCAAATATATTTCTACTGGAGATTACGAACTTAAGGATTCATACACCAGTTTAATCGAGGCTCTACAACATGCCTGTTGGTCACAAAATGTCGAGTTAAAAATCAATTTTGTCAATGCAGAAGCACTAGAAAAAAATGATCAGACAGCTCACAAGCTGATGAAACAATCTCAGGGAATAATCGTGCCAATTGGCTGGGGAGAGAGAGGAGTAGAAGGTAAAATCTCGGCTATTAAGTATGCTCGTGAAAATAGGGTACCATATCTTGGTCTTTGTTATGGAATGCAGCTGGCTACAGTTGAGTTTGCTAGAAATGTAGTGGGTTTGGAAAAAGCAAACTCAGTTGAAGTTGATCCCAATACGCCTCATCCAATAATTCATCAAATACCTTTTGAAGAAAAGTATCAACGAATTAAGGGTGATGGCGCTAGTATGCGTCTGGGCGCTTATGATTGTGTGCTAAAACCAAAAACTCTAGCTTACTCAATTTACGAAAAACACAAGGCTTTCAAAGATAAAAAGACTGGTTTAATTTCAGAAAGACACAGACATCGATATGAGTTTAACAACGAGTATCGAGAGCAACTCGAAAAGCATGGATTTGTTTTTTCAGGAACCAGTCCCGACGATTTTTTTGTGGAGATGATCGAGTTACCCCAAAAAGAACATCCCTTCTTTTTGGCTACTCAAGCTCATCCTGAATATAAATCCAGACCACTTAATCCTCATCCAATCTTTGTAGAGTATGTGAAAGTGGTACAAAAAAGTAAGAAGTAGTTAGATACAATTTAAACTGCTTGCTTTTTTCCTCTTGTCTGAGTAGAATATCAGTTCTCTTATAACCGTAAAAAAGGATCTATGTCACTTAAGTTTAAACACAATGATACAGTAGCCAGTATTGGCGATACCATTCGAGTTCATCAAGAAATTGTTGAGGGTAACTCAAAAAGAGTTCAGGTTTTTGAAGGTATTGTAATTGCCATTAAAAATCGAGGACAGAACAAAACCTTTACCGTTCGTAAAATCGGAGCCAATAACGTTGGAGTCGAAAAGATTTTACCAGTTTTCTTACCCTCAATTAAAAAGATTGAGGTTATCCGCAAGGGTAAAGTTCGAAGAAGTAAGCTCTACTACCTAAGAGATAAAATCGGTAAAGCTGCTAGCAAGGTTAAAGAAAAGAAGGAGTATGAACACAAAACCAAGAACAACTAAAGTTCTTGGTGAGTTGGGTGAAAAACAGGCTCGCGATTTTTTGATTAAAAAAGGCTATAAAATTTTAGAAACCAATTTCCGATTTAAACAGCTAGAGATTGATATCATCGCTCTTGATGAAAAAGAGGATGAGGTGGTTTTTGTTGAGGTTAAAACTAGATCAAAAAAGGATTTTGTTGAAACAGAAGTCCAAGTTAGCCAGCAACAGTTAGCAAGAATAAGTACAGCAGCACAGATTTATCTTGAGAAAAAGAGATTGAATAAATGTTTTAGATTCGATATCATTAGCATATTGCCTGGAAAAATAGAGCAGTTTGAGAATGTAACCGCTCAGTGGTAAAAGTAAAATATTAGACGGCCCTATCGTCTAGTGGTTAGGACATCAGGTTTTCATCCTGACAACCGGGGTTCGATTCCCCGTGGGGTCACAGCATCAAACATCATATATTTGAAACCAAAGTAATTGTTTTACTTTTTCCGCCTCATTAGATTTGCAACTCCACTAAACATCAGTGGATTACTAACATCTTGGATATCGATTTCATATGTAACCCCCTTATTTTTTTTCATTTCTGCCAACAATGATTGGATGGTATTCCTCACTCTAGGTATTAATGTTGTATCTGAGCTTTTTGATTGAATGACAATATCAATATCGCTGCTTGATGAAGCAGCTTGCTTTGCAACTGATCCTACAATTACAAACTTCACTCGTTTCATTAAATCTGGATGAAGCCTCCTTAAACTTAACTCAAAATCATCAAACCACTTCCTTCTTAGAGATGATTCTTTCTTACAGCTTGCTTCAATAATTCTTGATTTTCCTGCTTCATTTGAATAAATTTCAGTCATGATCTAATGAAAATATTTACAATTATAAATTCATTTGCTTCTCAACTATTGTTTCATTATTTAATCACTTGTCAAGGAAACTAATATCTAACAGATATTCATTTAATTTTTAACCTCTTCTAGTTAAAATCCATCCTGGCACCTTACAAATAATTGTTTAATTATGATATATGACGTCGCGATTGTCGGAGCCGGCCCAGCGGGATTGTTTGCAGCTTACGAACTCTCTAAAGTGTCTAAGAAGAAGTTAAAAATTGTTATTATCGATAAAGGCAAAATGATAGGTGATCGCTCTCCAAAAGAGGCGATGTGTGGTGTTGGCGGAGCAGGCACTTTTTCTGATGGTAAGTTAATCTTCACCCCTGTTCTTTCCCATGAAAAAATTCTCGATATTGTCGATAGAGGTGAGTACATTAGCAACATTGATTATGTTGAAAATATCTTTAATCAGCATGGAGTTGATGCTCCGTCAACTCCAGAAAATATCGAGGAGGCACAACAGTTAGTTGATCTTTGTAATACTCGGGGAATAAATCTATTTATCAAAAGATGTCGTCACATTGGTTCTAATAATCTCCCGGCTGTGATTAAAAAAATCGTTGAAACTTTACAGAAGCGAGGTATAAAATTTTTGTGCAACACTGATATTTTAGAGATTCAAACAACTAAAAATAAAAATAAGATAACTGGTCTTAAAACCAAAGAATCAGTAATTAAAGCAAGACAGTATCTTGTGGCTCCAGGTAGAGTAGGCGCAAAGTGGCTACAAAATCAGGCAAAAGAGATTGGCTTGAAATATTCTTATCAAAAGATCGAGATTGGAGTGAGGGTTGAGTTTCCTGCAGGAGTAATGGCTAAACATTCGAAAATTATGCATGAGAACACCTATCTAATGCAGACCCCGACATTTGATGATGTGGTCAGAACCTTTTGTCCATGTCCCAATGGCAAGGTAGCACTTGAAAGATATGGTGAATATATCTCGGTTAATGGCTACTCAAATGCCAGAAGTAAATCTCCAAACTCTAACTTTAATCTTACCACCGAGGTCTCTTTAACCGATCCAGTTGAAAATACAACAGAGTTTGCCATTCTTATCGCTAAAACTGCCACTCTACTTGGTGGAGGCAAACCATTACTGCAGAGACTAGCCGATCTACGAATGGGAAGAAGGAGTACCTGGGATAGAATCAATCGCAGTTATGTTCACCCAACCTTAAAAGATGTCACTCCTGGAGATATAGCTCTAGCTATGCCTTACAGAATTGTGACAAACTTATTGGAGGGTCTGGAGATGCTAGACACAGTTTTACCAGGCATCAATGCCGGTTCTACATTGCTTTATGCTCCAGAAATGAAGCTTAGAGGTAATCGCATCAAGGTCAATCAAAAAATGCAGTCACAGATTGAGAATCTATATTTAGCTGGAGATGGCCCAGGATTAGCTGGAAACATTGTTGGCGCCGCTGTTAGCGGGATTTTTGCAGCGAGAGGGATGAACCAAGATCTATAACCAAAAATGGCAATCCCTAGACAATAATTCCAAGCATTTATACAGTCTGTTTTAGTTTTTCAACAGCAATTTCAAGAACTAAAGCTGGAGTTCTTAGATCACCTCTAACTCTATCAGGAGTTTCAGAAAAAGCCTCATCAATTTTTTGAGTTACATCATTAGCAGTTAATTGCCCTCTAATAATTTGGGTTAACCAAGATTTATAAGTCTCTAATAACTCTGTAGTCATGCCCGGAATAGAAGGCAGTTGGTGTTTAAGCTCCTCAATTACAAATGAAAAGATATTCAGTAATTGTTCTGGAGTAAAATCTTTAAAGTGTTTTTGGTCTTTTAATAATTGTGAATATTTCGCTTCTAAATATCTAGTTGAAGGCTTTCCAGCAGAATTTGAATATCTCATACTTCGATCATTAGTTGTATTGCTAGCTTGATCGTTATCAGCTGGATGATCAGATGTAGTCTCTTCTAGTGATCCTCTATAATCAGCTGCAAGATATCTATTTGTATAACGTTCAGGAAAAATAGTAGGTCCAGTTAAAAGACCACTAGCAGAACCTTCACCCGTATGAGTTCGTCTTCCTTCTTTATCTGCCATAAATATTATCCTTAATTATTAATTACTAATTTAATGCTAATATAAAAGTAACAGATATTAGTCATAAAGTCTAGTTTTTGTATGGAGTTTAGTTATTAATAAAAAAATGTCAGGCGCTGAACTTGCAACACAATCTAAAGAAAAACCCAGAGGATATCAAGCTCTTTTGAGTTTAGCTGGTGATGAATTTTTAAAAAAAGTCTTTGATCCAGATTATGCTTCAGATGGATTTGGTCTTAATTACAGAGGGCTTTTTTCCAAAGAAGAAGCGGAAAAGTTGAGATCAATTGCCCATCCTATAATTGGTGTTTTTAATCAAGAGCTGCTCTCTTCTCTCCAAAAAGCCAGACCAGATACTTTCGAGTTAATTAAAAAACATATTAATGATTTCTTTTCTGATTTTTTTCATGAGCAAAGAGCTATTAATCAAGCAGTCTATGACTGCGCTGAGTTAATTTCACCCCAAACAGATGAAGAAAACTCATCATTAGCTAATCAACTAAGAGTAATTGTTCTTACCATTAAAAACATTCTTGGCGATAATAGTTTTCTTCCATTTCAATTAAGTATTTTTGATCCAAAGGTAATCAGCATAACTCCTGATTCACGACCTCCTTTATCCGATAAACAGTACCTACAAAACTCGTTATTTAATCTAATTGATAGAACTTCACGTCAACAAGAATCACCTACAATCAAACCTGCCAAAAGAAGCTTTTTTTTCTAAAGTAGTCAATTCACTAAGAGGGAATACCAATAAAGCAGAAGATGTAGAAAGTAGTAATCAAACCCCAGAACCAAGTTTATCGAGAGAACAAGTTAATATGGTTTTAGATATTTTTATCAATGCCTATTTAAAGCATTATTTGATTTATGCTTATCAGAGTATGCTCAGTCTCTTTTTTAATACCGTTCTCCAACAGCATCATAATTTTCAAGAAAAGGAGAAAGAAAAAGTTGAGGCTGCGATTATGGAATTAGAAAGACAAGACTATTTGGAATATCTTGAAACAAATCCTACAGCCAGATTAGTCACTTTGCGACCAATATTCCAACTTCCTTTATTATTAAAAAGCATGCTATTTGAAAAAGACAAACCTGAGATAGCACAAGTCTACAGAGTCAATCAAAAAGGAAAATATTTTCCATATTATTCGGTTGAGGTCGCAATCTAAGATCAACCAGGAGAAAGAAATTGGAGAGAAATTCTTCGAGTTTATCAATCTAATGGAGATACTCAAAACACCATGACAACCACAGCAACAGTTATAATTACAGATGAAAGTCCCGAAGTTATGCAACTACTTGAATCCATAAAAAAACAGGATCTGCTTTTCCTCCAAAATTAGTTTTCTTTTTAAAGTTACTCAAAATAGTATATAATATATACTTATAGGACTTTATTTTCTCAATCAACAAATAAAATGAATCGATTTAAAACTGAGAGAGCACCAGCGTATATAAAACAGTTATATAAACTTTCAGTTACTCTTTTATTATTGCTATCAGGCTGCACACAGCCGATCAGTGCTCCAACTGAAACTCAAACTCCTCAGCCACACTCAACATCAATCCCAACAAGTCCTGAGCAGTCAACCTCTTCATTTTCATCTACATACATAATTGAAAATGAAGAACTATTGAACAATATTATTGATCGTTTTATAAAAGATAATCATTTAGAAAATCAAGTTATATACCCTTATAGAATGCAAATTATGGTAGTTGAAGGTGAAAGTATTAACATTTTTCTTCAATCAGAAATTCCAGATGGATTTCATTTTGTTTGGGAAGGTCAACAAGTAACGATTCTTTACTCTCCATAAATCATTCTTATTTTTCTCTTGTCATATTTGATGACACTCTTCTGCTACAATGCTAAAACATGCAACTTTCAGCAGATAAAAAAGAGATTCTTCTTCAACTTTCAAGTTGGCTACAAAAACAGCCATCTCAGTACATTTCTGTTGGAGGCTATGCTGGTACGGGTAAAACAACCCTCATTGCAATTTTGAGAACTATTCTTTATAAAAAAAATCCAAAACTAAAGATAGCTTTTGCTTCTTATACAGGAAAAGCAACCCAAGTATTACAGAACTTCTTAAAAAGAAGTAACTCACTATATACAAAAGATTTCATTGGCACCATTCATTCACTTATTTATACTCCCATAGTTAGTAAAGAAGGAATTATCGTTGGCTGGGAAAAAAAACAAAAGCTTGAGTTCAACTTAATTATCATCGATGAAGCTTCGATGGTTAGCCAAGAGATTTGGGAGGACCTTGTCTCTTTTAATTTGCCAATAATAGTTTTTGGCGATCATGGCCAGCTGCCTCCAATTGGTAATAGTTTTTCATTAATGAAAAATCCTGATTTAAAACTTGAAACCATTCACCGACAACTTGAAAATAATCCGATTATTCAGATTTCTATCTTAGCTAGAGAAAAAGGGATAATTCCAAATAAGAAATTTTCACCTATTGTAGAAAAGTTTTCTTCCAAAGACCCAGATGCACAAGAGAGGGTAGGAGAGTTACTAGCCTCATACACCCCAGAAACTTTAATTCTGTGCGGATACAACTGGACCAGAGTAAAACTAAACCAAGAAATTCGCCAGATACTGGGTTTTGATGAACCTCAACCACAATCAGGTGATCGAGTAATCTGTTTGCGTAATAATCATCAGCAGTTAATTTATAACGGTATGATCGGCACCATTCAAAATATTAAACAAATCGATGAAAACTGGTACCAAGCTGAGATCAAGATGGATGATCGTGAAGATCTTTATTCAGGCAAAATTGCAGTTAATCAATTTAACTCCTCTCAGGGATTAAACTTTACTAAAAATCGAAAGAAAACCGTTCAAGGAGATCTATTTGATTATGGATATGCGCTAACAGTTCATAAGGCTCAAGGTAGTCAGGCAAAAAAAGTAATTCTTTTTGAACAAAGATTCAGCAAAATGAACGACGATGACTGGCATCGCTGGTTATACACAGCGGTAACTAGAGCAGAGGAAGAGTTATATATTATTGGAAACTCTTAATATCTGATGACTGCTCAAAATCAAAATTATAGTATGGCTCACGATTAACCATCGGTGCTTCAAAATTGTTTTTTCTCCAACGAATCTCATTCCAGAATCTTAAATCAGCCTGATCCTGATAAACCATGATTTTGCCCATCAGTTTTGAAAAAACTTGGCAGTCTCTTGATACAGATTCATCTTCAGTTGAAGAAAAGTTTGTTAAAAGATTGAATGCCTGATATTCTGCTGCATTAAAAGCCTGCCACTTTCTATTTTGATCGTATTCTTCTTTCCAATGATCACTTTCCCGAATTGATTGACCATCTTTTTCCATCCAAAAAATACAGTTCTCAAATGACTCAGAAAAAAGAGGATCATTTAGATACTGAAGGTGACAAACCGCTTGAGTGAGCATCTTCTCATCAGAAGTGTACTTAATAATCAGTTGGTTGATCTTATAATCCATATTAAACAAAGCTAGTTTAATCGCAGCCAGCTGTTTCTTCTCATCATCCACCAAGCCACTTTTCGATGTTAAACGATTTATATCTCTTTCCATATCTGGAAGCACCCTAAACCATACATCCGTCACATCCTCAGAAAGCAAACTTAGATAGTAATAATCAATCTGTTTAAAGTCATCTGAAGGCTGATAGTTAGCAATTACTCGATCCATATTTATTAAGTTTAAGAAAAGAACGGCAATCATTCCTAAAGCTAAAAAACCAGAAATGAAATAGCGATCAGAAAACTTTTTAACAAGAACTAAGATAGCCATTAAGCAGAAGATTGCAGCTAACCAAAACAAAAATACACCTCCAACCCAACGGATTCTGGTTAATCCATAAGCAGAAATATACATTGAGTTTCTTTTTGCTGCCGACAGCAAAATCACAAATAATTCAATTACTAGAATGGCGTTAGCAGATTTTAACCAATTAACATGATTTAACTGAGCAGTTATTCTTGACCTGATATGCAAAAAATAAGACAAAATCAATCCTAATGCTCCAACCCACAACAATTGAGTAAAACCAGCTCTCACATAATCAGAATAGGTAATATCCAAAGCTTTAAAAGTAGCCTCATTGGCAAATAAATATTTAATCTGCACAAAAATAAATAAGCCAAACAATGCAATTAAACTTGAAGAGGCAATTAAGGCACTCAAAGTTTGAATTTTTTGACAACTATACTCTGATTCTTGAGGTTTATGTCTAAAAACTGTAATCAATAACAGAAAACCAGCTGCTAATGCAGATAAAGTCATTCTTTCCAAGAATGTTTCAAAAAAGTCTTCAATTAATTTTGAGAAGACTGGATCAGCTGAAGCCAGTAAAGATCCAAAAACTATTAACACCACCAAGGTAATAACAAAAGTACTGGCGATAATCTGTACTTTTTTTCTGGATTTTTCTTCAGCAGAGTTATCTATTGCATTAATTTGCTGAGATCTCTTTTTAACAAAGAAAAATGTTGGAAGAGATTTGACGGCTGTCACAATCCACCAAAAGAGATTATCTTTAACAAAATCTAAACCATTGATCAGAATAATTAAATACAAGGAACCAAAATACATCCACAGATCAAGCGAGCGTAAAAAATGATTGGCCGTGATAGACGGCATAATAGCCAAAAATGATGCAAACAAAGCCAGTAAAAGTGATAAGATCTTGTTTTTTCTGTCAGCAAAAAAACCACATACTGTTGTCACTAAAACTACTAAAAAAATGCTGGGACCAACTCCAAATGGAGTATCAATCGCAAAGATATTTAGAGCAAGAATCACTAATAAAAAGAGAATTGTTTTTTTGCTTTTCATAAATATTTTTTATTTATTAAAAATGAGACACGGGCGGGATTCGAACCCGCGAACGAAGGTTTTGCAGACCTCGCCGTTAGACCACTTCGGTACCGTGTCAATCTTTATATTCTATCATCTTTTGAGATCGAAGATCGATAAAAATACTACTTCCAAAAGGTAGAGAAACCAATCTATCTCTATAAAATGCTTCTGTTCCGTCAGAAATTAAGATCATCTCATTTTCTTTTCCCCACACCGCCTTCATTCCTTTACCAACAAGCACACTTTTCCTAAGAGTTGCTGATATTAACTCACCAGCTTCATTTTTATAAAAAACAGTTGTATTCTCTGGAATTAAGTAAAAATATTTCAATCCAATTGCTTCAATCGCTAATTCGAATTGATGGAAGTAATACTCAACATATTGAGTTAAAATACGATCAACATCAGTAAAATCATGGCGAGACAACTCCAAGTTCACTATCTCCGCCTTAATCCATCTTGACACCTGATTTGGTACTTCTCCAGTTTTCATATATTTAATTCGTTAACAATATAACAGCATACTAAACCTACAAACCATATCCAGAATTGACCATTATATAATACCCACTATGAACCAAACCTATTTTATTCAAACCTATGGTTGTCAAATGAACAAAACCGATAGTGAGAGAGTTGCTACAGACCTTGAAAATCAAGGATATCTGCCCTCAGAGAGCTGGGAAAACTGCGACAAACTCGTTATCAATACTTGCTCAGTCAGAAAAAGAGCAGAGGACAGAGTTCGAGCTTTTATTCATAAGGTGGTAAAACATTACCAAGAAAACAATAAGCCAAAACCACAGATAATTCTCACCGGCTGCATGATTCATCACTCTGCAGAAAAACTCCGAAAAATGGAGCCCGACATTGATCAAGTTTTGGATATTAGTGAAGTAGGCTTTGAGATTCCACCCAAAAGAACAGATAAAAAACATGCCTTTGTTCCAATTTCAACAGGTTGTAACTCATTTTGTACATACTGCATTGTGCCTTATGCCAGAGGAAGAGAAAGTTCTAGACCCTTGCAAGATATTTTAGAGGAGGTAAACTCATTGGCTAACAATGGGTATGAGGAAATCACCTTACTTGGGCAGAATGTAAATTCATGGGGACTGGAAAAAGTTGGAGTTAGTTTACGCAAAATGTTGCTTCATAATAAGAATTTTACCAGAGATAAACTGCCATCAAACCAATCACAATATCTTAGACCAACTGGCACACCCCCGTTTGTCAAACTTTTACAAGAAATTTCATCCATTAACAATATCAAAATTATCCGTTTTATCTCAGCTAACCCATGGGATTTTCATGATGAGTTAATTAAAGAAATTTGTGAAAATCAAAAGATAGATCGCTATGTTCATCTTCCAGTCCAATCTGGAAGTAATGCAGTGTTAGAAAGAATGAATCGTGGCTATTCTAGAGAAGATTATCTCAAGATTATCAATAAACTTAGAGACGGAGATCCAAACATTACCTTCGGCACCGACATTATCGTCGGTTTTCCTGGGGAAACAGATGAAGAGTTTCAAGATACTGTTAAATTAGCCAAAGAAGTTCAGTGGCAAGTCGGTTTTATTAATCAGTATTCTCCAAGACCAGGCACTCTAGCAAGTAAATTGTATAAGGATGATATTCCTGCTAAGGTTAAGCATGAGCGCTGGCACATTCTCGATGAGATTATCAACCAGCCACATATGACGCATCGACCGAAAGTCGTTTAAACCAAAAAGCCATGAAGAAAATAGTTATCTCGATTGTTGGACCTACAGCCACTGGAAAAACTGAGTTTGCGCTAAAACTAGCTCAAGAACTTATTGCCCAAAAGATAACCACAGAAGTTTTGCTAATCGGCGCCGATTCAAAACAAGTCTATCAAGGACTAGAAATCTTATCTGGAGCAGATATACCCAATAACTTTAAAAAAGTTAATAATCTCCAAGATCAATTTTTATACAGTTTTTTCCAACACAATCAGCTACCCATTCAAATTCACGGAGTATCAATTATTGATCTTCAAGAGGAGTGGTCAGTGGCTCATTTTGTTAAGTTTGCGTCAAGATTAATAGATGATGCGTTTTCCAATAACAAACTACCAATAGTAGTGGGTGGAACAGGTTTTTATCATCAACAGTTATTCCAGCCTAAATCATCTCTCGCCGTTAAGCCGAACCAAGAAATAAGAGAGGAAGCTAATCAGAAAAATACTGAAGAGTTGCAGAAGTGGCTAAACAAACTAAATCCAAAAAAATTAACTCAGATGAATAACTCTGATATTAACAATCCCCGAAGATTAATTAGAGCAATTGAGATTGAACTTAACGAAAATAAAAACAGCGCAGCAAAAAATACAATAAAAAAAATTTCTACCTATCAAATCGGACTAAAAAATAAAAACGAGTTAATAAAAGAAAAGATTGAACAACGTATTGAAAAACGATTAACAGATGGAGCAATTAAGGAAGTAAAAGGATTAATAAAACTTAACTTACCAGAAACATCCACCGTAAAAACAGCCACTGGGATTGATCCACTCTCACTTTTTTTAGATCAGCAGATACCTTTGGAAGAAGCCAAAAACAGATGGAAAATTCAAGAAACTCAGTACGCCAAACGACAGATAACTTGGTTTAAACAACACACACCTGATAAATGGATTGACAGCATCAATGACGATCAACAAATTGAGATTCAGAAAATTGTTAATAAATTCGTTAACAACAATAACGATAATTTTTAGCCAACTCACTTCTAAAGGATAAACCCCTCTAGTATTTATTTGATTTTTTTTCTATACTGATGGAAGTATCAATAATAATATTGTTATGTTAAATATCTTTGGTCGCAAAAAAACAACCGTTACTATTTCTCCTTCAATAGTAATTTTTTCCACTTTCTTTTTTGCAGTCTTATTTTTTTTGTTCAGAATTAGAGAGATTTTGGTGACATTATTTCTTGGATTTATTGTAATGGTAGCTCTAACTCCAACCGTCAATAAACTTGAAAAGAGAATCAAATCAAGAGCAGCAAGTATCTTGATACTGTATCTTTTGCTTCTCTTATTCGTTTCCTTAGTTCTTGCTTTCTTGATTCCACCATTAGCCGTTCAACTTTCTCAATTATTAAAAAGTATCAATATCCCATTTCTTCAAGAAGAAGTTGCCAATCTTAAGTTCACTACTCAAGAACTTAATCAGCTGGCTTCAAATTATGGAGGATCAATCAGCGCTTTACTCTCCGTCATCAGCTCAACATTTAAGGGCTTATTTACCTTTTTGACTTTGTCTGTTATCTCATTTTATTTAATCATGGATCAACCCAACCTTTATAAAAAAATCGGGTGGTTTACCAACAATAAGCAACACTTCAAGATTGCTAAAGATTTCACTGAAGATGTAGAGGGTCAGCTGGGTAACTGGATCAGAGCTCAAGTAATTGTAATGCTCGTTGTCGGTTTATTTACTTATATTGGACTTGAGCTGATCGGTGTACCTTATGCATTGCCACTGGGTTTACTCGCTCTCATGCTTGAGATTCTTCCCAATTTAGGGCCAACTTTGGCAGCCGTTCCCGGATTTATTATTGCTTGGATTCATGGAGGTCACATTACTGCCTTAATAGTGTTAATTTTTTACATTGTTTTGCAACAACTCGAAAGCAACATCTTAACTCCCAGAATCATGAAGGTGAATGCTGATGTAAATCCATTGATTAGTATCGTTAGCATTTTATCTGGATTCACACTGGGAGGAGTAATTGGAGGACTGCTAGCAATTCCAATTTATATTCTGCTCAGAACAGTTTACGGATACTATCGCAAATATCAAATGAAGCTTGATGAGATTTAATTGAGTTTTGCTTTTTGATCTCAATTTATTTTTGTGTTCCTTTTGTTTTTTTAGTCAAAATCAAGTAAAATTGTGGGTTATCAGGAAAAGAAATAGATAAAATGCCCAGGTGGCGAAATTGGTAGACGCGCAGTCTTGAGGTGGCTGTGGATTTTTCCATGGAGGTTCAAGTCCTCTCCTGGGCACATCAAACAATTGAGTTTGATTATTGTTGGTGATGGGTCAGTAGCTCAGTTGGTTAGAGCACCTGCCTCTTAAGCAGGGTGTCGTGGGTTCGAGTCCCACCTGACTCACAACTCACTTAACAAAAGAATGACTGCTTAGCTCAGTTGGTTAGAGCGCTTCGTTTACATCGAAGAGGTCATAGGTTCGAATCCTATAGCAGTCACATAATTTAGGTTGAAGTCATCTAGATGATCTATTAAATCGGTGTTAAAATAGAAAACTGTTACATGCCAAGCTAGCCAAGGTGGTCACGGCACATGTCTGAAAAACATGGGATCTTGGTTCGACTCCAAGGCTTGGCACACTGTTTTTGGTACCCACCAGTACGAAAAACAATAGGGTTGTTGCTAAACAAGACAAAATCATGTTTTGTAACAACCTTAAAACGCGAGAGTAGCTCAGCTGGCTAGAGCGTCTCCTTGCCAAGGAGAAGGTCGCGGGTTCGAATCCCGTCTCTCGCTCATTAATTCTCCTCAACTTTACCAAAGGTTTTCCAAAAAAAAATGCGTGTATAATTTTCCTATCTATGTTTTTAAAAAAATATGCTATTTTTCTTGTTATTGCTGTTTATTTTTTAAGTCTCTATTTAAGACAACCTCAAATTTTTACTAATCGCTTTGATTCAAGCCTAATTGATCAATATTTTCTGTGCCAAGATATTCCAAATGAAGTACCAGGAAAAAGAGTGTTTATATCTGATGGTGAGATACATCAAGCTGCTGGATACTTATATTGGCAAGGATATGATCCTACTGAAATCAACTTTCAGCATCCACCGCTAATTAAGTATTTATTTGGATTATCAATTAAATTATTTAGTACCTCCCTCATTGCGCAAATTCTTTTTGGAGTTGCCTTAATATACTTAACTTATCTTTGCGGAACCCGAGTTTTTCAATCTAGGCCAGTTGGCTTGCTAGCATCTTTTTTGTTAGCCGTTGATCCATTACTCAGTTCTTTGAGCGCCGACGCTTTACTCGATTTAGGTCAAGCTGTTTTTATTCTAGCTTACATCCTTGTCTCAATTAATCACAAAAGTAGTTACTTTTGGCAAGGAATTTTTCTTGGACTTATCGCCGCGAGTAAATTTTGGGCAGGAGCTCTTTTCTTTTTAGTTATAACTTTTGTTTTCAGACTAGTTGCGAAAAAAGAGGTTAATAAAAACTTCATTAAAAAAATACTAAACAAAAAATTACTTAAACAAACAGTCAATCATTTTTCGCTCCAGCTACTAGTAGCTTTTTTTACCTTTTGCATCATTTATCTGCCTTCTTTTGTTTATAGAAGGGGAGCATTCAATATTATCTTTTTTGAACTTAAAACTCTTAAATATTGGTTCAATCATTCAATTAGCAGCATACCATTCGCCTCATTAATTCTTTTTATCACAGGATATTTTCAAACTTGGTGGGATAATACTATTGTAAAAACACCAGCGTGGACCATTCTTTGGCCAATCAGTTTTTTTATAAGTTTATTTACTGCTGGCAAATATCTTATAAACAAAAAAAGGGTCAACAAACAGATCTTTCTTAGCTTACTTCCTGTTTTATACTTAATTTATTTGGGAGTTCAGGCACCATTTGAACGATACTTTATAATAGTGTTGCCATTTTTTTACTTACAATTGACTAAATCTACGATCTTATTATTATCAAACTTACAGAGAAAATTTCATGGCAATTGAAAGATTAACTCAAAAATCACTCACTCTTGAATCACTATTAATGAGCACTGCTGAAGCTAGGGGTTTGGGATATAAAAAAGAAGAGCTAATTCGTTTATCACAAGCTCTAAAAACAGACTACCTTTATCCTGATCAAAAAACAGTAGCTATCACTCAGTATCTGTTTGAAAATGTTGCGAAAAAATATAGCCTTATTGAGGCCATTGGAGTCTCTGGAGGAAATGCTAATGGAGGAACTGCCCTAAAAAGAGTTTTTAGTCCTTCTCACCTTGAAGAGGACTATGATGCTTTTGCTATAGTTAGCTCTCCTCCAAGAAAATATCAGGATATAAATATTAATGGACGAAAGATTAATCCTGTTCATTTTCAACTTTGGGTACTATCAAAAGATATTCAAAGCGCAATTGAGCTATTAAAACAAAACAATAATAAACTAGTAAGTGGTTTATCAGATGCTTTCCAACTTTGTGAAACGGTTAACTATACAACCAGTTATGTAGCAGACATAAGATCTTTAAGCCATCAAAAAATTGTTCAGCTCCTTTTAAGTAATAGATGGAGCGATCTTGTGTTATTTTTTTTACCAACTTTTCCAGAAGAAATTGGCATAAGTTGCAGAAATAAAGTTCTTGAATCCTTGCGGTTATTAGCAAGAACAGATCCAGAACGTTGGATGCAAATATCAAGTCTCATTAAAAAACAATGGAGAGAGTATAGAAAATTTAAACCAAAATATTTACTGCTTAATGATGAACAGTTGTCGCAAAAAGAAATAGAGCAATTAACTAATGAATGGAACGAACCGTTTGACAAATTAATTGACAAAACTGCAGCTTAATCACACCTACCTATAAAAATAACAGCAAATTAAAACAATTTAACTATAGAGTATTACTATTTAAATAGTAAAAAATTAAACCAAAACTGAGCCTTCACCGAATTTTTCAATTCTTTTATCCAAAACCTCTGGTTGGTTAATTCTCAGTTGATGATCAAGCCATTTTTGAATTACAATTGAGTCTTGATCGGCTAGTTTCTGTAATTCAGGTCTTTCAGCATTTGAAGATATTCGATGAGAATCAAATACTTTAATTTTTAACCCTTCCTCTAAATCAAAATATTGCGCTACAGGCAAAACCGAACAACCGGCAAGTTTTGCAATTGCATAAGCACCTGTGTGAAATTTAGCTGGGTGATAAGTGTCACTTCCCTCTTCTTTTCCCGGAGTTGTTCCTCCTGGGAAATAAACCAGGGCAGTATTTCCATAAGACTGACAAACATTTTTTAACTGATTAGAAATACTTTCCACTCCATTCGATTTTGGCACGTGGAGATATCCAGAACCCTCATGTAAACGATGATATTGAGCCGGAGATTGGGTAGCTGAGTAAATCAAAGGAAAATCGAGTGTTTGAGATATTGGCCAAAGACCAGCAAAATATGCCCAAAAAGGATAAATAAATGGAGTTTGGTCTGGATTAGCAGCATCTTGATCAACTAGTGGGTTTCCTAATTCATCTAAATAAAATGGAAAGAGCTTATAGAATCCCAGATGGTTTGAGGCAATAACTATTGGTAAATCACGATCTAATCCATCAACTATTTCTTCAGATTGTTTATCAAAATAATTAGCCCGAAACAATCTAGCCACTTCACTTACCATCTGCTGACCTTTTTTAAATAGGTACTCATTTTCAAGAGAATGATTGATTATATCCAGCATACCTTTATTTTGAGACTCTCTTATTTGAGCAATAACTTTTTCCCAACCAGATGAAGTAATCATTTCTGAAATTTTATCTCTCACTTGTCTTTCAGCTTCATTTAAAGACTTAAAAGGAGATTTTTTTTCAGCAAACAAGGTGTTGGGTGTCATTTCTTTTGTATTATTTGTACTTGGCATTCTTGGTAATTATATAATTTATATTAATAAAAAAACAGAGTACCCCAGGAGGGACTCGAACCCCCGACGCCAGGTTCCGAAGACCTGCGCTCTAATCCACTGAGCTACTGGGGCGTCTTTACTTTTTAATTGCCAATAAATTCGCTAATTTATATTTAGTTAAGAAGAAGCTATTTCTGAGGGGTAAACCCCTCAGCGTTTTGTCTTGCTTTGCAAGATCAAAGCCTGCTCCCCTGTGACTGTTAATTTATTTATTAATATGTCACATCAAGGGGTAATCCCCTTGAAACCCCTGATTCTGATTATCCCAATAAGGAGTATAATCAGAATAACTACTTAGTTTTAATTAGTTTTCCATTATAACATTTTTTAGATATAATTATGGTCTAGGGCTTGAGACATAAACATAATTAAAACTGTGCGTTTCATGCCGATGTGGCGGAACTGGTAGACGCGCACGTTTCAGGTACGTGTGAGAGTAATCTCATGGAGGTTCAAGTCCTCTCATCGGCACACATACTTTTATTATCAAATTATCACCAATTCATGAAACTCATTTCAGGCTCATCAAATCCCATTCTAACCAGAAAGATTGCTCAATCTTTAGATACTAGCCTAATTAATAGAGATATTTCTCACTTTAGTAATGGAGAAAAAAGAGTTTGTATCCATGATAATTTAAGAGGAGAAAACGTTGCCATTATTCAATCATTTGTCCACTCTGTCGATGAAAGTATTATTGAAACTTTATTAATTATTGATGCCCTGGAAAGAATGGGGGTTAGACATGTCAGCCTAGTTATCCCATGGATGGGATACTCGCTGCAAGACAAGGTGTTTAGTGAGGGCGAACCAATCTCTGCAAAAGTGATAGCAACATTAATATCTGATAGCTATGTTAAGAGGGTGTTTTTGATGGATTTACACAATGATAGTATCCCAGCATTTTTCAATATTCCTACTCATTATTTAAATGCAACTACAGTCTTCAAAAAATACCTAGACTCTCATTTAGATTTTTCTCAATCAGTAATTGTTAGTCCTGATTTTGGAGGTTTAAAAAGAGCAAGAACACTAGCAAAAATTCTTAATTTACCTTTGGCAAATATTGACAAAACAAGAGATTTACAGACAGGTGAGGTCAATGCTGTAGCTTTGCATGGTGATATCGAAAATAAGACAGCAGTTATCTTGGATGATGTGATTGTGTCTGGATCAACCGTTGTTCAAGCTGCTGATTGCTTAAAAAAAGCTGGCGCGAAAAAAATAATCTTTTTGGCAAGCCATGCTTTGCTAACAAATAATGCAGTTAACGACATAGAGAAATCTTTAGTTGATCAAGTTATCATTACCAACACCATTGAACACCCATCTTTGCCAAGTAAGTTTGAGGTTCTCGATGTTTCAGGAATCTTTGCTAGCAACTTAAAAAATTGGACATAAGGACTTTTTCATATGCGTCTATCCCAACTACCTTTTAAACCTCTCAAACAAGCTCCATCCGATACCGATACAGTTAATCATCGGCTTTTAGTTCAAGCTGGATTTGTACGACAGTTAATGGCAGGAGTATACACTTATACACCACTAGGAATTAAGGTTCTAAATAAAATTAGAAATGTAATCAGAAAGGAGATGAATCAAATCGGAGCACAAGAAATTGTCATGCCGATGCTTCATCCAAAACAAAATTGGTTAACAACTGGTGGCTGGAACAACATTGATGTTCTTTTTAAAGTAAAAAGCAGAACCAAAAAAGAGTATGCTCTTGGGCAAAGTCATGAAGAAGTAATTACCCCTTTAGCCAAAGAGTTGATCAAGAGCTATCGTGATTTACCTCTGGCGATGTATCAGATTCATTGGAAGTTTAGAGACGAGTTGCGATCAAAGTCAGGCATTATGCGAGGTCGGGAGTTTGAGATGAAAGATATGTATTCTTGGCACGAAACTCAAGAGGACTTTGAAAGATTTTATGAACAAGTTAAGATTGCCTACATCAAAGCATTCAAAAAAGTGGGTCTAACAGCCAAGGTCACTGAAGCCTCAGGAGGAAGTTTTTCCCAAAAAATTTCATATGAATTTATGGTTTTAACCGATGCAGGTGAAGACGATATCTTTTACTGTGATGCTTGTGATTACTGTATCAACCAAGAGATTGCCAAAGTAAAAGTAGGAGACACCTGTCCAAAATGTGGTCAGTCGAAACTTCAATTAGCTAGAGCGTCAGAGGTTGGTAACGTTTTTGATCTAGGTCAAAAATATACTAAAGATTTTGAGTTAACCTATTCCAACCAAAAGGGAGAGAAGAAACATCCAATCATGGGTTGTTACGGTTGGGGAACCACTAGAACAATGGGGGTAATTGTTGAAAAATACAACGATAAACAAGGAATTGTCTGGCCAAAAGAAATCTCACCCTTTGATGCTCAATTAATCAATATTAATCTTGATGATCAAGCAGCAGAAGATGTTTATAATCATCTTCAAAAAAGTGGAGTAGATGTTTTGTGGGATGATCGAGATAATGAGTCAGTTGGTTCAAAATTCGCTGATGCAGATTTAATCGGAACTCCATATCGTTTAGTGCTATCCGATAAAAATGAAGGAGTGATTGAGGTCAAGAATCGATCAACGGGAGAAATACAACTTTCTTCTCTAGATGAACTCGTGCACATTATTAAGAATGAGTAAATCACACAACACAACCATTACTTATTTGCAAAAAGTTCAATAAATATTCTATCTTATAATTAATTTTTATATTAGCCTGAAAAAAGATTATTAACTGATTGTTCGCACAAATTTGCACATTTAACTCCTAGTCGCTGTAGATATAATTCAAACCACATCAAAAGAATATTCTTTCTTAGATCAACCCGGTGAGGAGCCCACTGCAAGAAATAAAATGCAGTGGGTTTTTGTTTTGATTATCAAATCGGTTCAAGTATAATGCTTTCAGAGGTAATCATAAGAATGTCAAAAAAAATAATTGTTACTCACCATTCTCCTGACCTAGATGCTATTACTGCTTCTTGGCTACTGCAAAGATTTAATGATCAAGTGTATCAAGATGCTCAGTTTGCTTTTGTTAATCCAGGAGATAGGCTATCACATCAAGAAATAACTGATCTTGGAGCTCAACCAGACGAAGTAACTCACGTTGATACTGGCTTAGGGAAGTTCGATCATCATCAACCAGAAAAAGCATCAGATAAAAAATGCGCGGCTATGCTAGTTTTTGATCACCTTTGTCAAGTTTTTCCAACCACAAAAGATGATAAGGCTCTTAAAGAGTTAGTTTCTTTTGTCAATGAGATTGATCACTTTGAAGAGATCTACTGGCCTGACGCTAGTAACTTGCGTTATGTTTTTATGATTCACGAACTGATCAGGGGATACGAGTTAGTTAATTCCCAAGACGATCAAGGTCAACTGGAGTATGGTTTTAGATGTCTTGATTATGCTTATCAAAACTTAAAACAAACTGTACAAGCAAACCAAATCATAGAAAATGATGGCATTCAATTTAGCATTACAGCCGGTCCCTGCGTTGCACTCGAAACTAGTAATGAAGAAGCCATTAAACAAGCCCAGAAACAAGGTTTTTTGTTAGTGTTTCGAAAAGATCCACAAAAAGGTCATATTCGTATTAAAATTAGACCAGATGCGAATTTTTCTTTAAAAGCACTTTATGAAGCTATTAAGAAGGTAGACCCAGTCGGTAGTTGGTTCTATCACTCGAGTGGAAAGATGCTATTGAATGGTTCACTTAAGCACAGAAATCAAGTTCCATCTCAACTAAGCATTAGAGATGTAATAAAATTGATCAAACAAACTTATCCTTAATAGCCCTTCACATTTTACCCAACTTGCAGTTATAATACGAGTTCGCTTATTACGATTTTTATACAATTATTATTTTACAAAAAAATATGCCAGTTATTATTAAGGCCAAAAAAAACGACAACGCAGGAAGTTTAATTAGAAAATTTAAAAAAACCATCTCTGCCATGGAAATTGTTCAAAATGCCAGAGATCGTCGTTACTTTAAAAAACCTTCAACCTTAAAAGCTGAGAGAAATTCTGAAAAAAGGCATCTTCGCAAAAAGCTAAAATCTTTAAAAAAGATGAAGAATGTTCCATCAAGATCTCTCGAAAGCCTCAGAGAAAAGATCAACAGCTTATAGGTTTTCTAGAATCTCCCAACCAAGTTGAGTTTTTCAGAGTTATTTTGTTTTGCGATTCTTAACTTTTGCCTTGATGTCAAACTCCCATTGGTCTCCATCAGAGGTATCGAAGCTTGTGGAGTTAGTTAATTGGTGATAGTTAATTAAGTGATTACTCAAACTTTCTTCAATATCTTTGAGATCTTCTTTAAGAGATCTGATGTCATCACGCAAACTTTTCATCTGAGCAGATTCTTCTAAAGAATTCTTTCTTTGCTTGTGAGCCTGGGTTGCTTCTTGCTTAATCGCTTCTGCCTCTTGATACTCAACATCATTTTCATAGACATTCTTAATCATTTCATTTTTTTCACTCATCTTTTGCTTAAGATCCATTAATTTATTCGCCTTTGACTCGATTACATTTTCCAAAGAGTGAAGTGTTTGGGCAAACTCATCAGAGTTAGCCTCTTCGTTCTCACTGCTAGATCCAGCTATTTGATTTTTTGAAGATTGGCTTAAAGCTTCAATTGCCAAATCATCTGCATCTTGTAATTGAGGAAGGTTTTCCCCTTGTGGAAGTGCTTTATTATCATCTTGAGAAGTCATGGTTTTTCCTTTCTATTTGATTACTTTTGACCGATTTATGAAATCTAGCATAACTGAAACTGTGATTCTTAACAATCTGTAGATTGATATATCAGTAGCTGATACAATATTAACTGGCGCAATCGGGTAATGGCTTCGCTTTGCGAAGAGGAAAGTCCAGACAGCGAAACAAATGGTGTCTTGCGTAAGCAAGAGGTTTTCACTAGTTGAAAATCCAGTTAGAGCAACAGTGACGATCCGAGTAGCGACGGGTGAAACGACCAAGCTTTTGGGTTAGCCAAGATAATTGGCTAGGCAATCCTCCCAGCTGCAACTGACGGCCTCTGCCTTAATGAACTTGTTTTCTATGTAGTCTTTGACTCGAGGCAGTAATGATCAGGCATAGATAAATCATTACCAATTACAGAATCTGGCTTATAGATTGCGCCACTTTTGTTTTAGATATGATTACGATAAACTCTTATAGTTATTTGGATTAAAGAAGTATTTTTATGAATATTTGGCAATCATTAGTTTTAGGTTTAGTACAGGGAATAACTGAGTTTTTACCTGTTTCAAGCTCTGGTCATCTAGTTATTTTTCAAAACTGGTTAGATATTTATCCCACCCCACTTAACTATGATCTATTTCTTCACATGATTAGTGTTGCTGTGATCATCTATTATCTAAGAAAAATAATAATAAAGATTGACATATCATCTTTAATTAATTTAGTAATCTCTACTGTACCTATCTTAGTAGTCGGTTTTTTAATTCGAGATCAAGTCAAAAATATCTTTGAATCAAGCTCTATAGCTGGTTTTGGTTTGTTATTAACTGGGTTATTAAATTTTATCGCAGCTAAATACTATCAAAAACAAAATCTTTCTAACAAAATCACACCCAAAGATGCTTTGATCATCGGTTTATCTCAGGTAGTTGCCATCATTCCAGGAGTATCAAGGTCTGGTTCTACACTGTTTGGAGCTTCAATACGCAAAATTGATAAGACTAAGGCTTTAGAGTTTAGCTTTCTAATGGCCATCTTGGCAATATTGGCTTCAAACATAGCTAATGTTTTTTTATTAGATAACTCTCTTGGCTCATCAATCACTTTTCATTGGACAGTTTATTTAATGGGTGGCATCGTTTGTTTTATTACTAGTCTAGCAAGCATCAAACTTCTTAAACTAACACTAAACAAAACAAAGTATCATTGGTTTGGGTGGTACTGTATTCTGCTTGGATTTTTGACAATTCTTTTTGGATAAATTATTATCTCTTCCTATAACTGAGAGCCTCAATGAGATGAGACTCGTTAATTGTATTACCACCATCTAAAAACGAGATTGTTCTAGCTACCTTTATTAACTTTAAGAGAGCGCGGTTTGATAATTTCAAGTTTATTCTAGCTTTGTCAATTATTTGTTTTGATTTTGTAGATAAGTTGGAGATTAAATTGAGCAGATTTTCGTTAATATTTTTTTCTCTGCAATTTTTTGTCAATTGAGAAAGTTTTTTTGCAGCCTCACTGACTTGAGTCAAAATCAAACTCGAATCTATCTTATTGTTATCCATCTTTAACAGTGTTTCGTTAACTTCAAAAAAAAGATCAAATCTATCAAGTAAAGCTCCAGATAGTTTTTGACGGTAGTTTGATAGCTGTTGCGACGAACAGCTGCATTTTTTAATTTGTGTACCATAATAGCCACATTTACATGGATTGTTTGTGGCTACTAACAAAAAGCTAGACTCTTTTCCATCGTCTTTACAGCAGTTATCAAGCTGATAAGCTATTTCATCTAAAACTTCTCGTTTAAAAAGATTGATCTCGTCCAAAAATAAAACACCGTGATTTGCCAAATCAAGTTCTCCAATTTTTTCCCTTGTGTGATTTCCAATAAAACTTGATAGGGAAATATTAGGCAAAATTTTTCTAAACGGGGGAGTAAGGTCAATATTTTCAATAATTCCAGCCAAAGAATACACCTTCATTTTCTCGAGCATATTTTTATATGACAACGAAGGCATCAGTGATTCCAAGCAATAAGCTGTTAATGTTTTTCCATAACCAGGAGGGCCAGTTAGCAGCAAATGATGATTACCCACAGCTGCAATTTGTAACACCCGCGCTGCAGCTTGGGTATTTGTAAGATTAGCCAATGTGTATTTGAACTTTTTTTGTTTAAAAGAAGACTTAGCAACGACCATAGATTCTTCTTTAAATTTCTTTGAGATTAATTGCCCAATATTGAGTAATCCGACGAATTTAATCCCTCTGATTTTATCAACTTTTTCTAAATCATTGTTAGCTATGAAAACTCTTTTAAACTTAAGTTGTTTTGCCCCTAGAACCAGTGCTTCTATCTTTGGAACTGATAATACCTCGCCAGATAATCCTATCGATCCAAGATAGCAATCATCTTGATTATTATTTATTAGCCCATAGCCAGCAAGCAAGGCCGCTATCATTGCTAACTCTAAATGATTGTCGTTTTTTGTCAAATCAGTTGGCATTAAATTAATCACTGTTCTGTAACTTTTCAATTTTATCTTTTGAGATTTTAAACAAGATATCAATCGATCCCGTGATTCTCTAACCACTCTAGTAGCTAACCCAGAAATAATTATTTTGGGGATTCCAGGAAACATCGATACTTGAACTGTGACCCTTTTTTCAAGCAAGTGATGAAAGATCACTGAGAATGTGGAAACAGTCATGCACTACACAATAATCAACAACACTGAAAAGAAACTGAAGAAAAACTACCAATCGATTCTATAATAATATTTATCTTTATCTTGGCTATGATCACGAATCTCGACTGTATCGGATGGAGCATAATAGGTTCCTTCAAAATTAGAGTAGTCGGCGCTGTAGCGACCATAGAATTGAGAGCTTCCCTCAGGAATTCTGATGTCAATATCGGCATTACTTATACTTCCTTGCCATCGGATTTTTGCTCCCCACTGATTAGAAGAAAAGCTTGTTGCCTCAGCTCGATTACGATTATCATCCCTAACCAAAATAGAGTCTTTTTTCCACACCCCACTGAATTCATATGGAGTCGCTCCAGATGCCATTGACTTTACTCCAATTCTGTGACTTCCAGTAAAAAGGTTATTTTTTACCAGATAAACTAAAGCTGATACAAACGCTCTTTGACGATTGGTCATGTTTACTATTATATCATTCGATAGAGAAATATTTACAGATTGTATTGGTCACCCACATTTCGGAAAATATGTTTGTAAGAACTGACTAGGCGACTGATATTTTAAAGCCATGTGCGGTCGCTTGTTGTTATACCAATTAAGATATTCATTTAGTTTAACTTGA
>Ga0123335_1000061_pt1 | contig 143396 bp, 121 predicted proteins | sample BiotimSIPDNA_2_FD_89707 | JGI IMG/M metagenome (GOLD analysis project Ga0123335, IMG submission 89707) | Anaerobic biogas reactor microbial communites from Washington, USA - Biogas_R2 time_0 SIP DNA | ecosystem: Engineered > Bioreactor > Anaerobic > Unclassified | place: Washington, USA... | reverse complement strand
TATGAAATCTAATTTGTTAATTTGCTTTTGCATAAGGGAGCTCCTTTTCCGTTTTTTAATTATCTTCAATAATAATTTACGGAAAGTTCTCCCTTTTTGCTTTTAAACATAATTTCTTGGAGGTTGTCACAGAGAAAAACTAGCGACCTTTAAGGTTACACATTTATTCCAATCACATCAAACTGATTGCTGAGTAAGCTAAAATTACAAATATCAGAACACCGAAGCCGCGGAGCGAATATTTTTTAAGTCCGGCGGAACCAAATGCCGAAGATATAAATGTTTTTACTACCGTGTTGGAAATGAACGCAAGCAGTATTGAGTAAAACGCCACATCGCTTGAAATTACTTTTCCGGCAAGTTCTGTAATTGAAAGCGCGATTGCGTCAACATCGGCAAGTCCGGCAAAGAAACTTGTAAAGTAGGTTCCCCTGTTTCCAAAATATACCTGCGCCGCTTTCGATACAAAAAGTATTGCCGCGAATATCAATCCAAATTTAATTGCAAAAAGCAGTTTAAACGGATTTGTCAGTTTCACTTCCTGAATTGAATCCCCTGTGTCTTTCCTCCAAAGCCAGTAACTTATTAAAACTCCTACTACCGTAAAAATGGAAACCGGAATTATCAGTCTGTTGCCCAATTGCGCATTTAAAACAAATATTATAAGAAGAACTCGCGGAAACATTATCGTGGAAGCAAGTATAATTCCCGCGGCAAAGTTACGCGAAAGTGGCTCGGCTTCTTTGCTGCGCGAAGTGAATGATAAAGTCAAAGCCGTGGAAGATGCAAGTCCACCAAGAACAGAAAGAATTTGTATGCCTTTTTTTGTCCCGATTAGTTTGAAAAGAACGTACCCGATAAAGCTTATTCCGGCAATAAGCACAACCATATACCAAATTTTACGCGGATTAAAAACATCGAGCGGCGGAAATGTTTTATCCGGCAGAAGCGGAAGAACAATTACTGTAATTATTGCAAATTTGATTGCAGCATAAAAATCTTCCTGATCTATCTTTCCGGCAAACGCGCGGAACTCGGCTTTGAGCGCGAGGAAAATTAGCATTATGACAGATATTGCAACAGGAAGAAGCAGGAAACCCCAATAGACAAGTGAGCCGAGAATAAATACAAGAATCAGTGTAATTTCAGTTGTTCCGCCGGGTTTACCGTCTCGTGCTGCAAAATAGTAGGATATTGAGATAAGCATTCCGAAAACAAAAAACATTATTACGTACACGTAAATGCTCATTATCCCTGCAATAAAAGCCGCTAAAAACCCGTAAACTGCAATAAGCGGAAACGTGCGAATTCCTGCAAAAGAGTGCGACCCGATTTTCTTTTTGGTTTCACGTTCAAGACCAATTAAAAGTCCGATTAACAAAGCAACAAGTATTTTATACCAGAATTCCGGTAAGGTCGGGTCAAGTCCGGCAGGGTTTTGAATAGCTCCATTCATAAAAAAAAAGTCCCGTTAATTTACGGGACTTATATTACTTAATTAAAAGTTTAATTTCAAGATTTACATATCTTTTAATTTCGTGTACCAGTCGCTTGATTTGTTCAGCAAATCGTTAATTCTGTTCACAAGTTTATGCGGGTCGGTTAAGTATCCTTCCATCAAAAGAGAAGATTCGTAAAGCTGCTCGGCAACGTTAGTTATGTACTCATCTGTCGGGTTGCTTTTATAAACTTTCAAAAGATTTCGCATAAGATTATGGTCGCGGTTCACTTCAAGTATTTTTTGCGGAATCGAAGAATCTTTTGACATTGTCTGCATTATCTTCTGCATTGTTGCAGACATGCTTCCATCAGGGTTTACAAGACAGGCAGGACTATCCTGTAATCTTTTGGAAATCCTGACTTCTTTCACTCTATCGCCGAGAATCTCTTTAATCTTCGACATCAAGCTGTCAAAATGCAAAGAATCGTCCTTCGATAATTCTTCGGCTTTTTCTTCGTTTTTTTCGATATTTTCAAACTTATCGAGATTAGAAAGGTCGGCTTGGTCAACTGATTTCATTTCGTAATCTTTGTATTTCATTAAAGAGTTGAGAGCAAATTCATCAAGCGGATCGAACAAATAGAGCACTTCAATTCCTTTATTCTTAAAAATTTCGAGATGCGGATTAACCTCAACCGAAGCGCGGTTTGTGCCGGATATATAATAAATTTCCTTCTGATCTTTTTTCATTCTTTCGGCATATTCAGCAAGAGAAGTAAAATCCGTGGTCTCTTTACATTCCGAAGAATTGAAACGTAATAACTCGGCATATTTTTCCCTGTTCGCGTAATCGGAATATCCAAGTTTGAAAATACGGTTGTGTTCTTTCCAGAATTTGCCGAATTTCTCTTTCTCGTCTTTTGCCATTTTATCGAGATGCGAAAGAACCTGCGCTGTCACGCTCTGAGATATTTTCGTAAATATTATGTTTTCCTGTAAAGTCTCGCGCGAAATATTCAGCGGCAAATCCTCGCTGTCAACAACTCCTTTTATGAAACTGAGATATTCCGGCAGCAATTCTTTGTTTTGATGCTGGATTAAAACCCGGCGAACATATAAATCGAGCCCGTAATCCTCGCGGTTAAAGCCAAACATATCCATATTGCGCGAGGGGATAAAAAGCAAAGTGTTAAACTGAATAGGCGCATCAACCGAACGGTGGATTATATCGAGCGGTTCGTCGTTATCGTAAGTTAAAAATTTATAAAACTCGTTGTATTGTTCTTTTGTTACCGAAGTTTTTGGTTCGCGCCAGATTGCAGATACTTTGTTTATCTGCTCATTTTCAACTTTAATCGGGAAATTGATAAAGTTCGAATGTTTTTTAATCGTGGATTCAATCCTGTATTTCTCGGTAAATTCTTTTTCTTCTTCTTTAAGATGAATAATTATTTTTGTCCCGCGTTTTTTTGCATCTTCAAGTTCTTCAATTTCGTAACTGCCAAGTCCATCCGATTTCCAGTGAATAGCGGCTGAGTCTTCTTTGAATGATTTTGAGATTATTTCCACTTCGGAAGCAACCATAAATACAGAATAGAACCCGACACCGAATTTGCCGATTATGTTATCCGCGCTTTGTTTGTTTTCTGCAAGCTGTTTAATAAAATCGGCAGAACCAGATTTTGCAATCGTACCAATATTGGCAATAAGTTCATCGCGAGTTAAACCAATCCCGGTATCTTCAATTGTAATTGTATTGTTTTTATTATCGAGACTGATGGCTATTTCCAGCGGAAGTTCGTTATCCACAATCTTTGTTCCGCGGTTCGATTCAAATCTCAATTTATCCAAAGCATCCGAAGCATTCGAAATAAGCTCGCGCAGGAATATTTCTTTGTGGGTGTACAGAGAATGAACCAGAATATTTAAAAGCTGTTTTACCTCAGCTTTAAACTCGTGCTGTTCGGTATGAGTTTTTTCATTTGCCATAAATTCCTCCTAATTTTGTCATCAATTATCTTCTGATATTTCTTAACATTTTTATATTACTTTCCGAAATGTTGATTTTTTGCGCGCTAAAAATAATAAGATTTTTAGATAAAATGAATTCTGTTTATAAAATATTACTCTAATTCTTTTAAGAAATTTTTATAATTCTTTTCTTTTTTTAGCAGCGAAATGGCGGCTGCAAATTGCTTATCATATTTTAACGATTCTTCAATTCTGCCTTTTCTTCCATTGCTGCGGGCAGCTATTTCTTCATTAATTTGGGCAAGAATATCACCTTTAAATTTAATAAGCTCGTTCTGTTTTTCTTTTTCAATTTCACCAAGTATTTCTTTTGCTTTTAACGAAATCTCTTTGTTGGAAGCGATAGATTCTTCCGCCTCTTTTTCAAGCTGTTTTGCCAGACTTTCAATTTTGGAAGTGTATTCGAATTCCTGAGTTTTAAGATATTTTAAAAACTTCTCAAAAAGCTGATCCTGCGAAGTTGATAATTTAGTTTCAGGATTTGTTGTGTTGAAATAGTTTGTAGCAAATTTAAAAAACATTCCCCGTGCAAGAAGATTTGTTACCTGATCGGACTCGGATGTATTAGAAACAAGAGTATCCGGGCTTATTCCTCCGGCGCCTTTAACAATTCTTTTATTTCCGGTAAAATAATCGATGCTGTCAATAACTTCCTGTCTGTCTTCGTTCAAATTGTGATTGCTGTAATCTATTTTTTGAATACATCTTCCGCTTGGGGTGTAATATTTAGCTGTGGTCATCTTTAAAGAAGTTTTTGCCGTTACCGGAATTATAGACTGCACAAGTCCTTTTCCGAACGATTTTGTTCCCAGAATTACTCCTCTGTCGTGATCCTGAATTGCTCCTGCAACAATTTCGGAAGCCGATGCTGAATTTTGATCGATTAAAACAACAAGTTTTGTATCGCCGGCAAGTGGTTTTTCTTTGGAGTTAAATTTCTTCATATCAGTTGAATCCCTGCCTATAACAGATACTATTAATGAATTGCTTTCAACAAATTTTTCTGTTACATCCACTGCTGCATCAAGCAATCCGCCCGGGTTTCCGCGCAAATCGAGCACGATGGAATTTATTTCACCTTTGTCTTTCAGCTCGATAAGAGCTTTTTTAATTTCGTCGCCGGCAGTTCTCGAAAAGCTTGTAAGTTTAAGATAAACATTACCCGATTTTTCGGGATAAAAACCGTAATACGATAAATTTTTAATTTCAATTTCTTCGCGGAGAAGATTAAAAACCATTTTCCCTTCATTGCCTTCGCGCTGAATTATAATGACCACTTCCGTACCGGCATCTCCTTTTATTAGCGAACTTATTGTGCTGTAATTCTTCTCGTTTACATCAACGCCGTTTATGTTTACAATTTCATCACCTATCATTATTCCCTGTCTGTATGCCGAATAGCCTTCAATTAAATCCACAACAATTACTTTTTTATTTCTAACGCCTATTGTTGCACCTACGCCGCCGTATTTTCCGTTTGTTATAATTTCAATATCTTCTTGTTTTTGTTCATCGTAATAACTTGTATAAGGATCAAGCGTAGAAAGCATTCCTTCAATTCCTGCTTTCATAAAAACCTCCGGGTCTACAACATCCACATAATTAAGTGATATTTCGCGGTAAATTTTCCCGAATATATCAATGCTCTTGTTCATTTTGAAGTAAATATCGCTATCACCCTGTACAAAAGCCGTAATTATTATTAAAACAGGAACCAGAAAGAATTTAGCGTTTATATTTTTCATAAATTTCCATTTCCCTTTCAAATACTTAAAACCTTATTTTGTATTATTTCGTGAATTTCGCTTATGGACTTTGTTCCGTCTATAGTTACAAACCTTTTTTCGGTATCTGCCAGATACAAATATCCTTCGCGCACTTTCTTGTAAAAATCGCCTTTTGTGTTTTCAATCCGGTCAAGCTCAAGTGCTGCAATAGCTTTTTTCCTTTCCGAAATCACCTCGAGAGGAATATCGATAAAAAAAGTAATATCGGGAACAGCTTCCGAAATAACGAATTTCATTAAGTCATTAATAAACTGAACAGGAATTCCGCGTCCGAAACCTTGATAAGCAAAAGACGAATCGTGAAACCTGTCCGAAATTACATATTCATTGTTTTTCAATTTCGGAAGAATCACTTCCCGTACAAGCTGCGCGCGCGCAGATGCAAATAACAACAATTCGCAATCTTCAAACATTCCCGAATTTTTCTTATCTAATAGTATTTCGCGAATTTTTTCCGAGATTAAAGTGCCGCCCGGTTCGCGTATTAAATTTACTTTTTTATTTTGTTTTTCAAGAAAATCCGATAAAAGTTTTACCTGCGTCGATTTTCCGCAAAAATCCAATCCTTCAAATGTTATGAACATATCATTTCTGTTTAATTATATAATCAAGTCTTCTTGGCTGATAATCAATTACCGTAACATAATCGGGAACCTTAATAACGGGCTTTAAAGTTCCTAAAGTATCGTAAATTGCCGCGGAAAAATTTATTTCTGCAGCAATATCCGTATCTTTCATCGAAGCAAGTTTTTTTATCCCGCCGCGCAAAGTAATTTCCAGCGTTCCTGGTAACAACATAAGTTCCTTGCCGGCAGGCGAATTTGTAACTTTTACCAAAATTTTGTCAAACTTTTTATCAACAATTTTCTGGACTTCGAAGTTTACCGAGCAGCCGTTAAATTCGTAAGAAATCCCCTGCTCCATAATTATCGGCAGAAAAATGGAGTAATCTTTTTCAAGATTTTTAAGCTCGAGACGTTCGGTTTTAACCTCGTCAATTATTTGCACAAGTGTTTCGGGTCCGCTTATTCTTATTGAATCGGGAAAATAAAACACATCCGATGCAAGTCCGTAACCTTCTCTAAAATTTAATTTTATATCAGTTTTAACCTTAACTGTTTTTTTTACAATTCTATCAACGTAGTAATCAATTTTTTCGGGGTAAATTTCCAAAATCTGCCCCGTGCTTGTTAACCATATATTCTGGTCAAGCTCGTTCCTTATATAAGCGTGTTTCATTCCAATTTCGTTTTTAGCGGAAATTTCGTAATCTCCCGTATTGCTCCAAATCTGCTTAACAAGTTTAATTCCGCGCCCTTTAATTGTAAAATCAATTTCATCGGAACTTTTATATCCAACTGCAAATCCTTCGGGAAGATGAATGAATTTAACTTTTGCTTTAACTACCGCGCGGTATTCATCGGCAAGCGATACATAAACCCAAAGAATAACCGAAAACAGCGATACAAAAATAATAGTTAATGATTTTCTTTTCATGGTATGAAATATAAAAAAAATGAATCTCTTTTATCCGGTTTTTATAAATTTATTTAAGAATTGTCCTGAAATAATCCAGCAGTTCTTTTCTGTTGGCTTTCGAAATATCTCTTCCGAAAATAGGAAAATTTTCTGTAATCCTTGCCAAGTGACGCAATTCGTGCACATTCATATTATCCATTTCTTCGATAGGAGGAATATTCGAAATGCTCAGTTTTTCCTCACTGCTTTCTTCCGGAAATAATGTATCTCTTTCTGTTTCCTTTAACGGTAATTCAACACTTTTCTTGTAAGATTCCGAAAAAGATCCGTCTTTAACCGCTTCTGTTTCTTTATAAATTATTTCTCCGGAATTTTCAGCATCAGAGTTTATCGGATTTCCCTGTTCAATTTCTTTTTCAATTTCTTTTTCAGGTTTTTCTTGCGGTATTGCTTTTTCGTCAATGCTTTCAGTTTCTTCGTGTAAAATCAGTGTTTCGCTTTTACTTTTAGTTTTTTCCTGATTGTCTTGTTCTTTTTCTTCTTCACAGGATATCGTTTTTTCCTTTTCAGTTGAGGAATTTATTACTGCAGCAGGATTAATGATTATGCGCGTATTAACAAATATCGACATCCGTTTTACGGCTTCTTCCGCTGCTTCTATTGCATACTGAACCGAAACGGATTCTCCCTCTATCTGCAAAAAAACAGTGCCGCCGGATAAGTATTCTTTATTCATCAGTTTTATATCGGCAGTTTTAAACATTGCATCCGCTGCGGCAATTACTGCGGCAAAACCTTTTATTTCGATCAATCCAAATGCCATTTCCATAGCTTTTATTTATCCCTTTTTTGGCAGTAAACTTTCGGTATCATGGTGCGGACGCGGAATAACGAGAACCGAAACAAGTTCGCCGGTTTTTCTCGCTGCTTCGGCTCCAGCTTCTGTTGCTGCTTTTACCGAACCTACATCCCCGCGGATTATTACGCTAACATAACCGCCGCCTATAATTTCTTTTCCAGTTAATTTAATATCTGCAGTTTTTAACATTGTATCGGCGGCTTCTATTGCGCTTGCCAAACCTTTTGTTTCAATTATCCCGAGCGCTTCAATCGTCATCTTTTTGCTCCCCATTTTTATTTTATTTCTGCCCGAAAATAGTTTAATAGCCCTTAAATGTCAATTTAAAAACAGGAATATTGGTAATTTTTGTAAAAGGAATAGTTAACATCTGGCGGAAAGTATATTATATTGTGTACGGTATCAGAACATACTCCAAGTCCGGATTGAAATCTTTTGTATTTCGCGTTACTAATTTAAGCTTGTTTTTTATTGAAATTGCCGCTTGAAACGCATCAGGCAGTTTCAATTTATTTTTTCTGCGTAATTCCGCTGCAAGGTCTGCAATATCATTGTCAATATTCAAAGAAACAAAACTGTCCAATAACATTTTAATTAGTTTTATTTCATTATCGTCAGCCCCAGCTAAAACTTCTGCCCTTGTAATAAAGGATATTGCGCATCCTTTACTTAAACTGTCTTCCAGCCATTTTGTAGCCTTAGCTTCTCCGTTAAGGTGATCAATAATAATGACCGAATCTACTAAGAATGTCAAATGCGTTTTCATTCCCATTCGGATCTCATTTTATCAATATATTCTAACGCATCTCTCTCTCTGCCCCTCCAAATTCCCGATGTTTCACTTAAAATGGAATTATCACCGCTCTTTTCTATCCGGTTTTTATATTCTAAAATCGCTTGCCGGATTGTTTCGGCTGCGGTTTTTTTATTTATATGACTGTAATTATCAATCCAATTTTTTAATTCGGATGGTAACGATATTATTGTCCTTAACATTTTAACCTCACTATTTACCGGCACAATATATCACCTATGTGATATACAATCAAGGTAAAAAATAATAAAGTAAAAATATTTATTAACACTTTCCTTGGTATTAACGTTATATTCTGAAAATAATTCAGGATAGTTACTTATAATTGAAATAGTTCGATTTATTTCTTCAATGAATCTGTCACCCAAATCATCATTTTGCAAATTATAATATTTTATTGCTTCTTGATATTCTTTATAAGCAGGTTCAAGAAAATCTATTTTCATTTTTCAGGATTTCGCTATAAGGAATGCTTTTAATTTTGTCGCTGCTAAATAAATTATACCTTCTTTCTGCTTCATCTTTCCACAGTTCTTCAATATCTTTATTTGGTTCGCTTAAACTTTTTGAAAGCATCTCAATAATTACAATTTTTTCAGAAGCGCTTAAATTTAAAGCATTGTCTAAAATATTTTTTGTATTCATTTATTTCTCAAAATCATTTTTTTAATAATAAAAAAGAAGAAGCTCAATTTCAAGTGAAAGGAAAGTAATAAATATACGCTTTTTCTCGCTCCGTGAAATCATTAGCAGCTAACAGCAAATCATTCTTTACTTTTACGCAATTTCATTAAGATAATCTTCCAAAATTACTGCCGCTGCATTTTTGTCAATCAGACTTTTATCGCGTCTTTTCATTTTGGATTTTACAGTTTCTATTATTCTTTGCTGGGCTATACCCGATGAATAACGCTCGTCCCTGTAAAGAACTTCAATTTTGGTTTTAGCGGTAAGTTCAATAAAAAACTTTTCAACCTTTTCGGTGGCGTGTGTTTTTTCGCCGCTTTCTTTAAGAGGATAGCCTAGAATTATCAGTTTAACTTCGTAATCTGAAAGAATCTTCAAAAATCTTTGCCAGAAGTTTTCGTTATTTTCTAATGTTATAAGGGGCTGGGCAAACATTCTGAGAGGATCGGTAACAGCAATGCCAATCCTTTTTTCGCCGAAATCAATTGCAAGTATTCTTTCGCCTGTTTTTAGCTGCATCTTCAAGAATTGCTGTTATCAAAACGTTCTGCCACAAATACGCCTTTAATCTTTTTCATCCGCTCAATCAACCGCTGAAGATGATTAATATCTTTTACATAAACAGTTATGGTCCCATCGAAAGAGTTATCGCTGCTGCCTATATTTATAGCTTTAATATTTGTATTAAGATATGTAGTAATGGAATTAGTAATTTCCGAGAGAAGTCCGGGCATATCCTCGCCGCTTATTTTTATTCCGGCAACAAAATAATCTCCGTTACTCTGTGGCCATTCCACATCCAGAAGCCGCTGCTCCTCTTTTTTAAGCATATTAAAAAGATTTTTACAGTTTTTACGGTGGATTTTTAATCCCTCGCCTATGGTTATATAACCTACAATAGGATCTCCGGGAATAGGATTACAGCACTTTGCATAACTGTAAACTATGCCTTTTGCGTCCCCCGAAACCATAACTCCGCCGGCGGTATTGCGCGCAAGGTTTGCAAATCTGTCAAATTCCATCGGGGCTGTCTGATCTTTATGCTCAGTTGTTTCCGGGTCGAGAATCTGATCGAGATCAACTTTTTCGTGATAAATGGCAGTAAAAAACAGATTGGGATTATCGAATTTATTTTTCCGCGCAATTTTGGAAATTTCATCGGAATTAAAACTCTTTTTAAGTTTCTTAATTTTTCGTTCCCAAATAGCTTTCCCTCCGTCAATTATCTTTTGTTCTTCGCTGTTAATAAATTTACGTATTAAAGATTTTGCTTTGTAAGTCTGAACAAATTTAAGCCAGCTTTTATTCGGTATCTGGTTTTTGGAAGTTATAATTTCAACCTGATCGCCGCTGTTAAGTTTTGTATCAAGCGGAACAATCTTTCCGTTAACTTTTGCGCCGATGCAGTTAAATCCAACGCGTGTGTGTATTTCAAATGCAAAATCTACCGGAGTGGAATCTACAGGAAGCCTTTTTAAATCGCCGAGAGGTGTAAAAACGTAAATTTCATCTTGATAAAGATTAAGTTTGAAACTTGCAAGAATATCTTTTGTAGCTTCATCTTTCGAAGCATTTTCGAAAATATCGCGTACCCAGTTAACCCATTCTTCAAGGTCTTTATCGGATGATAATTTTTTTTCTTTGTATTTCCAGTGCGCTGCAACACCCTTTTCGGCAATTTCGTGCATCTTCCGGGTACGTATCTGTATTTCTACAAGTTTGCCTTCGGGACCGATTACAGTGTTATGAATTGACTGATAATTATTCTTTTTGGGAATTGAAATGTAATCTTTAAAGCGGTCAGAAATAGGTTTATAAAGCTGGTTTGTTATTCCCAAAACGAGGTAGCACTCATTCGGGTCGTCAGTTTCAAGAACAATACGTACCGCAAGAAGATCAAAAATTTCCTCGAACGATTTATTCTGCTGAATCATCTTTTTATAAATGCTGTAAAGATGCTTTGCGCGTCCGCCAATATCAAATTTAAGATTATGCTCTTTTAATTTTTCGGCAATAGGCGTATTAAATTTCTTTAAATAAGCTTCTCTTTCCCTGCGTTTGCTTTTTATTTTTTTAGCTAAATCGTCGTAAGCATCTCTGTTAAGATACTTGAATGCGAGATCTTCCAACTCCCATTTGACGCTTCCCAAACCGAATCGGTGAGTAAAAGGCGCGTAAATTTCAAGCGTTTCCTGAGCGATACGGCGCTGTTTATGCGGCTTTACATATTCCAGAGTCCGCATATTATGAAGTCTGTCGGCAAATTTTACAAGAATTACTCTTACATCGTTTACCATCGAAAGAAGCAGTTTGCGGTAATTTTCTGCCTGGGTAATTTCGTGTCCCTTAAAAACTCCGCCTATTTTTGTAACACCGTTAACTATTTCGGCAACTTCGGCTCCGAACTCTTTTTCAACAAAATCAATTTTAAATTCCGTATCCTCAACAACATCGTGCAATAAAGCAGCAATTACCGAAATATCATCAAGAGGAATTTCGCGGGCAACTACTGTTGCAACTTGGTAGGGATGATAAAAATAAGGCTCCCCCGATGCCCTGAAATCGTTTTTATGGGCTTCGTAACTGAGGTTAAATGCTTTTTCAACAAGGGCTTCGTTAACCGACGGCAGATTCATTCTGCAATTATTAAGAAGCTCATCTAGCATAGCCTTATGTTTCGGGTTTGTAATTTCCATAAATATCCGAATAATCCTTTAATCAAAAGCATTATAATATATTTTTAAGATATTAAAATGCAATAAAAATATTTTTACTGTGAACTAAGCAATTCTTCCCAAAGTTCATTAACCCGTTTCATTCTGTCTTCGAGGGAAGATTTTACAAATTCGGATGTAACTTTTGTTTTAAATATTTCGCGGCAGTATTCAATTGCCTGAACATTTTTTCCCGAAGCATGCAAAAGCATCGCAATTTTATGACGTAAAACTATTTCATTATAGCTGTTGCTGTTTTTTCTTCCTAAATGGGAGTTTAATATTTCCTGATATACAAGAACAGCTTCATCTTTATTTATATCTTCAAGCGCCCGGGCTAAACCCCATTTGAAAAATCTGCTTTCGGGAAAGCTTTTTAATTCATCCCGGGCAATTTTTACAGCATCTTTATATTGTTTTTTATCGATATAAATCCAGATTAAAGAGTTTAGCGCAAGATGCCTGCTGTAGTTTTGATTTTCTGCAGCTGCTTTAATCAATTTTATCGCTTCGCCGGTATCATCTTCAAAAAAAGGCAAAACGTTCAGTATATCTGTTTTTCTGCTTTTCCAATAACGGTAAGTACCAATCGCGGTATAGGCTTCGTAAAACTTTTTATCTTTTTCTAGCAAGTCTTTGAATTTGTTTATCGAGCTGAATCCCTCGGAAAAAGCAACAAGATAATTTTCGCTGAGAGCATAAAAATATGCGTTGTAACCGGAAATTAAAGCTGAATAATACATATTCCATTTATCATCCGGGTTATGGCTGTTAAGGGAATCGGATAATCTTTCTGCCGCCATAAGCAGACCGGTAATTTTAAAGCTGTTAAATTTTTCACCGTAATCAACGCTTTTTGCTATTTCAACCGCCGCCTGATAAACCAAGCCCAAAGGATTTGCGGGATAATCTTTTGAAAGCTGCTTAAATGTAAATTCAGCTTCATCATATTTCTGATTTAGAATATCGCTTATTCCGTTTTTTAATATTTTGTCTATTTTCTCATCGGGGAACTCCTGAGCAAAAAGAATTGAAGCGGACAGAAACAATATGAAATACTTAAAAAGTCCCAAAAACTCTGTCCCCCGCATCACCAAGTCCTGGCAGAATATAGCCTTTAGAATTTAATTGTCTATCTAAACAAGCCGTAAATATTTTCACATCCGGATGTTCTGTATTTATTTTTTTTATACCTTCAGGTGCCGAAATAACGCTGACTAAAAAACATTCGCCCGCGCCTCTTTCTTTAAGAATTTTCAATGCTGCCGAAGCGCTGCCGCCGGTTGCAAGCATCGGATCGAGTACAACAGTCTGAGAAATATTTAACTTTTCAGGCGCTTTGAAATAGTAATCAACAGGCTGTAAAGTATTTTCATCTCTCTGAATTCCAATATGCCCTACTTTTGCTTCGGGAATTATTTCAAGAAAGGAATTAAGGAGGCTTAATCCTGCGCGTAAAATCGGGACAATAACCACCGGTTTTTCCAAAATATAGCCGTTTGTTTTTTCGAGCGGTGTTTCTACCTCTGATTCTTTTAGCTTTATATTGATACCAAATTCAGATGCAAGAATAAATGCAATTCTGTTTAAAGCATTCCTGAAATGTTCCGGGTCTGTTTCTTTATTCCGGAGAATGGTTAAATCTTTTTTTACTAAAGGGTTCGAAGACACAATTAAATTTTTCATATTTGTAACAGCACCCTGTTCCCGTAAAAGTTATTTTTCCTTGAAACTGACTGTTATTGCAACTCCTTCAAATCCGTATTTTCTTCTTATAAGCTTTTCTATAAATCTTCTGTAAGAATCGGGAATATATTTTATATCATTTGCAAAAAGAAGAAATACAGGATATTTGCTGCCTACTTGATTAATAAATTTAATCCGTATTTCCTTTCCGTTTGGTGTTGTTGGCGGAGGAGTTTTTTCAATTTCCTCGCGTAGTGCTTCGGTGAGTTCATCCGGAGAAATCTGTTTTTTCCTTTCCGATTCTATTTCTTTCGCCATTTCAATGAGTTTGTAAATCCTTTGTTTGTTAAGAGCAGAAATAAATATTATCGGAACGTAATCTATCGATCCTAAAGTCTGCCGTAATTCTATTTCAAATTTTCGAGCTGTATTTGTATCTTTTTCTATCAAATCCCATTTGTTTACGGCAAGAATCATCCCTTTTCTTCTCTGAACCGCTTCCTGAATAATTTTCTGATCCTGGTTACCCAGACCTTCAACAGCATCGACAAGAATAATGCATACATCACTTTCGGCAATTGCTCTGTAGGTTCTTACACTTGAATAAAATTCTAGATTCTCGGTAATTCTAGCTTTTTTTCGCAGACCAGCAGTATCAACCAAAACAAATTCTTCGCCGTAATATTTTAAAACCGAGTTCACGCTGTCGCGGGTTGTACCGGGAATATTTGTAACAATACTTCTGTCGTAACCCAGCAAGGCATTTGTAAGTGACGATTTCCCAACATTGGGTTTTCCTACAATAGCTATTTTTAAACGTTCATCCGCTTCGTATTCTCCTTCCGAAAAATCAACTCGTGTAATAAGATCATCAAGAACATCTCCGAGATTTCTTCCGCTGAGAGCAGAAATATCATAAACATCCGAAAGCCCCAGTTTGTAAAACTCAGCTTTGTTTAAACCCTGCTCAACATTATCCGATTTATTTACTAAAATAAAAACAGGTTTATTTGAACCGCGCAGCATTCCTGCAATTTCTGCATCGGAAGGAGTCAGCCCTGCTCTGCCGTCGGTCATAAAAAAAACCGCATCGGCTTCTTTAACGGCAATTTCCACCTGCTCGCGTATTGCCGATTCAAAAAGGTCTGCCGATTTTGGCACATACCCGCCTGTATCAATCAGCTGAAATATTTTTCCGTTCCAGTCAACATCTCCATGAAGCCTGTCGCGAGTAACACCGCTGAAATCTTCAACAATGGCTATATTGCTTTTTGTAAGACGGTTAAAAAGAGTTGACTTACCGACATTCGGTCTGCCGATAATTACAACAAGGGGTATTTTCATTATTCATCCTAAAATTAAAATCGTATCTGCAAATTTAACTCAGGATGATAATCAATTACAAATCCGTAGTTTGTTTTTTCGAGACTTACTTTTGCTGAAACCGATTTATTGTATCTGCTTGCCGACCATACGGCATCTGCAGCGCTTAAAATATGATTTGCTACTACTATTATTACAGCTGTTGAAGCAATATTATAATAATCATTTGCTTTGCCGCGCATATTGCTGTATTCTTCAAATCTTTGAGTTACTTTATCATTATAATAGTCGAAAGAATCGTTTACTCCGCCGGGAAAATCGTTCCAGCCTACATTAAACTGTTTATATTTCCCGATCATTTCGTAGTATTGCTGGTCGCCTTTGGGAGCAAGTTTGTGGGAATAATATCTTCCTTCCAAGGTTCTTCCGACTTCTTCTTCCATTTCGTTAAGCACATTCCAATTAACTCCGCTGCTAAAATCGTACTTTGCAGGATTTTGAAAATTCTGTTCAAACCTGTTTTTTGTCCATTGTGCATATTGTTGCACATTCCAATGTTGATCGGCATAATCTTCGAACTCGGAAGTTTTATCATCACCTTTATTGTTATATATAATCGCTCCCGATACAGCTGCAACTTCCACCGCAAAAAATATGGCAGCTTTAAGATAGCTTTCCGTATAAAATTCTCCTGCCCCCGGAACAGCAAACGAGAGAACACCTGCAAGAAATCCTGATTTTTTTTGAACCGGCTGCAAAGTATTTTCGGGAATATTATCTTGATCATTTTCTAATCCGACAATTTTTGAATCCACCGATAACACCCCGGTAAAATTATTATCATTCTGCTGGGCAAAAATCGAAAGTGTAAAAAACAAGATTAATAATTTTTTCATAATCTTTCCGTTTATAAACTAAAATCAAATAATATTCCGCCGTAAAACTGCCATTCTTTACCGTATTTAACAGTTTCTCTTCTTACTACCTTTTCTACAGTATCAAATGAATAAGCTGCATTAAAAAACAAAGTTGTCGGGAAAAGATAAAACGAATTCATTTGGATTCTTAGTTCTGCGCCTGCGCCTTTTTTAAATTTATTTAATGAAGGCATTTTCCCGTTCCATGCATTTCCTATGTCGCCGTAAACAGACATAAAAATCTTATCTATATATATATGTCCTAACCGCGAATCAATATTCCTGTACAACGGAAACCGGTACGATAGATTAAACCAGCCGAGTTCATTTCCCGAAATTGCATAAAACGGATAGGCTTTCATTCCTATTAAACCGCCCAGGTAAAAATCGAAGAAATCATCTACCGTTGGGCCGAAAATTGTTGCTGCCCGTAATGTTGCATTCAGTGTATGCCCTTTCCCTAAACTGAAATAATTCTTCTGAAGAAAATCGAGTTTGTGAAAATCGAAATCGGTATACTTTCCTATATATCCCACACTTTCGTCGTATTCATATTCCTGTGTGGAATTAAACTTATTCATTTCATAATTATAAGTAATTTCTGTTTCCATCCCGATCGGGTTAATATCAGAGTCGATATACGGCATCTCTGCAGAGAAAGTATATTTTATCTGAAAATTACTTCCTTTTAAATAGACATCATTAAAAGCAGGACTGTTCAAGTATTTTTCTTCAACAAAAGAGTAATAGTTAAAACTTCCAACTGTAGAAGTATAACGGCTGTAAATATACCTGAATTCTATGTTGCTGTTTTCTATAAATAGTCTGTGTTTTGCAGCAATATCAAATTCAAATAAATTATAAGCTACTTCAGTTTTTAATTGGTAATCTGCAATAGCAGTTCCGCTTGTGGAATCTACATTGAACATAATATCGGCATCTGCCTTACGGCTGATACTGTAAAGTTCAAGTGAAAGTTCAGGTTTAAGCCCGAGGTTGTAAATTAAAGGAAGTTTGTTTCTGTAATTAAACTGAAGGAACAAATCCCTTTCCATACGGGAATTAATCGAACCTCCTGCAAAAATATCCATTCGGTTAAGCATATCGGAAGACATTAAATAAACGCCGGGTTTAAATTTCTCGAGGGTTGTATTTCCTGTGCTGTAATTATCATAACGGATAAAAGGGACAGCCATAATTTTTGTAAACGAACCTGAATATCGTTTTTTTTCATAATCAGGGGTTTCTCTGTCGTTATAGTTTTTGAGATAATCTATATTGAAATTTGCAATATCGCCTTTGGCTTTTTCATCAGTAAAAATTACTCCGCCGGATTGATAAGAATATTCCGGTGATACCTGAACCAGATTTTCATTTTTCAAATAACATAACTTGTAACCTGAAGAAGTATAACCGGCATAAGCTATATTTCCATACGAATCTGTTGCAGGCATAAATGCACCGCCCGTAACATTTGTAATTTGTGTTTCTTCACCGGTTTCTAAATCTTTTCTGTAAATATTAAATATTCCGGTTTTATCAGATGAATAGTAAAACTTACCGTCTTTGCCGAATACTGGATTTCTTTCTTCATATTTTTCATTTAATACAGCAGTCAGATTTGTACCATTTGTATCAATTTTATAAATATCCTGCCCGTTTCCTTCAGCAAAACCGAAAACTATAAAGGAGTCATCGGGTGAAAAACGCGGATTAAAAACCTGCTCGCCATTTTCAAAAACTGTAATTCTTCTGAAATTTTTGCCATCAATATTTACCATCCCAATATTTGTTGTACCGTCTTTCTGGTAAACAAACACAATATTTTTACCGTCATTCGAAACAAATGAATTATTCGCGCGAAGTCCGAAAGTAATTCTTGTCTCTTCTTCAGTTTCAGTATCGTAAACATATAAATCGTGAATATTTACCCAGCGTGGATTGTCGTCATCAAGTTTAGAATAAACGATTTTTTTTGTACCCGGTATTAAACTTGCTGTTGTTTTAACTTTTGGTGATATAAGTTTTTCTTCACCGGATTTTAAATTGTATTCATATAATGAAGTAAGACTTAAATAATCCATTCCTTTATTCGAAAGGTAAAATACTTTGCTTCCGTCTTCGGTAAATACAGGATAAAAATTGCCGAAACCTTCCTTTCCTATTTGCTCGCCTTCCACTAAATTATTACGCAATCCGGAAGTTCTTGCATTATAATCTTTTGTTATAAAGTCTTTCCATTCATCGTAAATTTCATCGCCATCTTTACCAAGAACATCTTTAAAAGCAGCATCAACAGTAAAATTTGTAAGCTTCCCAAGTTTTTCGGTTATGAGCCTTAATTTATCTTCACCGTATATTCCCGAAATATAGCGGGTTAAAGCAAAACCGGAATTGTAAACAGATTCGTTGCCAAGACTTGTTTTTCCGAATACCCCCATTTCATCCCAGGTAAGCATTTTGTCATCAAGAGCATAACATCGTAAAATCATATCGCGGTGCGAATCCCAATTTTCGTAATTTAATTCTTTTCGTTGATATTGCGCAGTTCCTTCGGCAAACCAAGCAGGCATATTTACAGTAGCTACAGGATACGATGCAACAAAATTAGGGAATCCGTAAAGAATATCAGGACGGCGTTTATCTTCGTAATTAAGGAATTGAAGATAAATTGCAGGAATTGATCTGCTTATTTTCATTGCCGCTTGTATTTGTACCATATGAGTAAATTCGTGTGTTATTACATTGCGAAGCCAGTTATGCGTGCCCCGCAAATCAAAATCCAGCGCAGATGCCCATATTTCAATTTTGTTGTCGAAAAAGTATGTTGCACCGTTGCTGTAATCGTCAATATCTTTTATTACATAATGAACTTTATCAGGTTCGTACTGATAAAGAGATGTAATAGGTCCCCATACTTCATCGGCAATTTTTGCAACAACACGGGCAGTTCTTTCAGCTTCTTCGTGGTAATGCACTTCCACATTTTTACCTTTTATGGTGTACCAATCGTATTCGGGATGATATTCATTAAACTGGGCAAATATTTTATAAGAACTGAATAAACTCAGCAGAACAAAAAGATGTATTTTTTTCATTTTATAACAGATTATTTAACAATAGCTATTTTAATTATTTTTTCGGCAGATTTACCGGAAACGGATTCTGCTTTAATTCGTGCAAGATAAACCCCGCTTTGAATATTCGAAACATTCCATATAGTTTCGTTATCAAGTCCGCCTGAAGCATTATCCTCAAGCTCGGCAACTAAAGTGCCGGAAATATCCAATATCTTAATATTTACTCTGGAATCTTCCGAAACGAAATATCGGATATTCGTTTCGCTGCCGTAAACCGGATTTGGCCAGTTATATGCAGATTCTTCCGGAAAATATTGTGTTTTAAGGTTTTGGAAAGAAGCTTCAGGAACATCAGAAGTGTTACCGTAATTAGCAAATTCGGATGTCCAGCCAAGTTTGCTAGGTATATTCATTATTTCCCAACGCGAAAGCTTTCCTTCTTCCGTAACTGCATTTAAATATAAAGAATTGTTACTGAAAGATAATTCGGGATACGATCCGGGTTTTCCGCCGAGACTAACGCTGTAATCATCTAAAATATTTCCATCTTTGCCTGATACTGAAATGATTCTTCCGTCCTCGGTTATAGAAATAATATCTTCCATGCCGTCATTATTTAAATCGGCAGACAATAAATACTTGCTAAACTCTTGTTCCTGAGAATCACTATACGGAAAATTATCTGCCATTACACCTTGGCTGTTAACTGCATTAAGTTTTTCGTTCGAAGTATAAACGAAATAATTTTCGCCGTCATTTTTTATATCGGATAAGATAAAGTTTTTTATATCTAAATTTTCCGAACTACTGATATTATATAATTCAGAAGGATATTGACTTAAATATGCAACCGAAATATTCAGATCTTCAAGTTTAATTGTAAATTCAACAAAGCTATTTGAATTGACCTCAGAAACTATTTTAAAATCTGAATTATTTGATGAAATTAAAACCGGCTTATTAATTAATGTTTGTTCAACTTCCAACTCCGATGAAAGAATTTGAGCCTCTTTAATCTGAACAACTTTAACCTTTTTACCAATAAATCCTGCAAAAATAATATTGTCTGTATCAATCAACATCACCGGTCTGAACTCTGTAAAATTTTCAGAAATTAAAACAGGTGAATTTTGGCCTGTTTTGCTGTAAAGTGAAGTACCTGCAACATAGAAAGTATGTAACGGATTTAACGGTGAAACAAAAGAATATTTAACAGGCTGTTCAGAACCCAAATCCTGCCGTAAAGCAAGCTTCAATTTCTCACTTCCGAATTTCACGGAGAAGCTCATTTTCTGTCCGATAGAAGAAAAATCCGAAATTGTTACAAGGCTCGAAGTTCCGTCGTTTGCATCGGTGTTAGGTTTTGAATCCGGACTGAAAACGTTTTTATAAAACTTTGAGGGATTACCTTTATACCAAGTATCCTGCCGGTTGCCTTCCAGAATTACATTATCACCGAAAACTGTTTTAAGTTCTTCGCCGATATCATAAATACCGTCGGCTTCAACAAGTTTTACTGCACGGTTATCTTTAAGGTTAATTTTATTTTCTTCAATATTCTGCCGAATTATCTTTTCATCAATATGCCAGATTAAAATCCCCACATCCTGAAAACTATGTTTAAGAGGATCGTAATCATCATTAACCCCTGGTAAAGCCCAGTCAGCATCGTCAACATCAACTATAACACCTCTTAATGAATCGGTATTGTAGCTGTAAAAGCCTACAGTATCCTTTAAGAATTTTTTTGTATAAACATTATTCCCGTCTTTAATAGTAACTGTAATGCCATCTTTATTTAAATCGCGGGTTCTTCTTTCAACCAGAAAATATTCATCCGAATTGATTGGTATTTTAACAATGGAGGTATCTCCCGCTCCGGCAATGGCCATCGGTGTAATGTTTATTTTATGTTCTCCCGGATTTACAACTACCGGTTGAACCCATCCCAGTTCTACCTTTTCCCAAGCAGAAGGTTCAGGTAAAAAAGTTCCCGAAAAACCAAAAATCGATTGTCCGTCCATCAGCCCGAATCGTCCGATTGAACTTTTCCCTGTTTCGGTATCAAAAAGATCGGGAAGTCCCATATGGCTGGCAATACTTGATACAATTAAACCGTTAATTGAAAGTTCAAGCAGAGCTGAACCTGTAAGTCCATCAATCTCGCGGCTTTCTGTTTCAGGGATAATCATCGAATTTTTAACTCGTTTATTATTAACAGGAAATCCTTGAAATTCTGCTCCAAAAGTGTTTTTTAAAGTTTTTTCACTAATATATATCGAAGGAATATCGCGTGAAGAAATAATGCTTCCCGGAGTGATTACATCGCCGCCTGTGCCGGCGTGAAATATTACAAACAAGTCATATTCCGTAAGATCGGTATTTACCAATAAAGGAGCGGCAAGCGTCCATACTTCCTGGGCAAGATTGCTTAACTGCCCCGGTGTTTCGCTTTTATTCAGCGAAGTATAATTACGCATTGTTTTTGAAACAGTAATTATCTGGTTAAATACCGTGTAATTAACTTCCAGCTTCCCGTTGGAAGCCTTATTGAAATAATTCTTTGCAAAAAGCAGATGATTTTCAAAATACAAAGCATCGTGCGGAAGCGGATCGAGTATTTTTTTTCCGTAATCTTTGGAATATATTGTACCAAATTTACCATTTCCGGCAGTAGCATTATCCTTGTCTTCCTGAAAATCGACCATTACGGCAAAGATATTTATCTCTGATGGTGCCTCCGGAATAAAACCTTGAGATAATATTATTCCAGTAAAAACTGTGTATAGGAAAAACGATTTTAATTTCATTTTTTAATATCCTCGCGGAAATCCTTCCTGACTTTTCGGACTTGCATCCCAGTTAATCAATAGTGTAAATCTCATAGTATCCGAAAGCGGATGATTATCGCCTCCTTCAAAAACGTCTGTTGTAATATATCCGAAATCAAATCCGTAAACATCGTACCGGATACCTGCTCCGAAAGTTACAAATTTACGATTTCCGTAACTTGGATCTTCATAGAAAAATCCAGCTCTGAGTGCAAATTGGAAATCCATCGGATCGCCGTAAACATATTCAATACCCATAGAAGTATTTATATCACGCAATTCTTCTGAAAACGATTGATCGCCCCAGGCTGTAAAAATTGCCTCGTAAAATTCTTTACGGTTTTTAGTATCGTATGTATTAGTTACTTTTCCTGTTGAATCTGTATCAGTAATCGGTTTGCCACGGTCAACAAGAAGTTTACCAAAATCTATTGTATATGTAAGCGAATTGAACTCGTCTTCATATAATCTGAATGCCATACCGAGTTTAAATTTTGTAGGAATCGGGTCTGCCTGTGCTTGATCGATATATGTAAGTTTAGGACCAAGATTACTTAAATTAATACCCAAACTGAATTTATTACTTAAATCGATACCGGCAAATGGAATCTCCAGCTGTTCCGGACGCCACATAGTTGCTATGTCGAAACTGACAGAAGTAGCTTTACCCGAACCTTTTTCATTTTCTGTAGGTTTATCCGAAAGGTTACTGTGAATTACTCTGAAATTGAAACCTAAACCCCAATCATTATGAATTTTTGTGGCATATCCAACAGTCAAAGCTCCGTCGAACGCTTTAAATGTACCAAGTTCATTTCCTGCAGAACTTGTTCTTACAAATGTACCGAAATTCATATAAGTAACGCTTGCTGTAATGTGTCCGTCAAGCGATTCAACATATCCGCGATATGCTAAATAATCGTAAAACAAATCATCTAAATTGAATTGAGGCAGCCAGTTACTGTGCGTAATAGAAACTTCGGAACCGGTAAGAAATGCAATACCTGCCGGATTCCAAAAAACTGCTGCGGCATTATCTGCCAAGCCAGTACCCGATTCACCCAAACCTCCGGCTCTGGAATCCGGGGCAAGCTGAAGAAAAGGAACCGCTGCTTCGCCTTGGGCAAATATCCCTTTAGCCGATATGAAAAATAAAAACAAAAAAATCCATTTAATTCTGCTGCTCATTTCATTCCTCCAAAATATTATTCGCATTACTTATTTTTACCTAATTACTGCAAGTTTGCCCAAAACGCTTTTTGTTTCGTTTTGAGATCCGGTTTTAATAATTAACTTGTAAAGATACGTTCCGTTCGCCAGAAGATCACCGTCTTCGTCCCGTCCGTCCCAATCTATTTTCACAAATTTATCTAATACCTGATTTTGTTCAATCTCTTTTATAAGCCTTCCTGCTATAGTATATATTTTTATTTTTACATCAATAAAATCGCTTATGTTATGTTGAAAAGTAAATAAGGTTTTGTCCGAGAAAGGATTTGGATAATTATAGACATCTTTAATTGCAAGCGATTCATTGCTAACAACTGTAAAATTTACATCTTCAATTGTTAAATTATTAAAAACATCCCAAGCTTTCACACTCAGTGTGTGATTTCCTACCGGCATATCAATAAAATTATATTCTATTTTACCGCTTTTCCCGCCGGAATTTAGATCTCCAGAAAAGTAATTGGAAAGGTCTATTGAATTTTTAATATCATTATTTAATGTTGCTTCAATTTTATGTCCTATTCCTAATCCTGTTGTGTTAAGTCCGGTTTCATCTGATAAATCGACAATAAGTTTAAAATTTTGATTAACCAAATATGCATTTTCAAATTTTGTATCATCAAAGTAAATATTTACATCGGGTCCTTTTTTGTCATCTGTTGCCGTCGAATCGGATCCGCCTATTATTACATTTTTCGTAAACCCAATACCGTCAGTGCTTTCGTTATAAACATAAACAACCATTTTACCATTGCTGTTGGTGTATGAAATATCTTTTGGGACAATAAAATCTGCTTCGTAAAACCCATCAACAACATTAACTCTGCCCTTAAATATTGCTCCCCCTTCCTTCACCATTTTTATACCCATAAAATCTGGTATTGTAATTGTTGTGCGGGCATCATAAACAGAGATATAGGCTTCACCGCTAAAATTTTGATCAATATTTCCGAATTTATCAATTACTTTTCCTTTGATTTTAGAATGGCTGAGTGCTTTAAGTTGAACATTGCTGCTAAGTGAACTTCCATTTAACGAATCTATTTCAACAGGCATAACCGGAATATTAAGTCTTAGATAAGGATCGCATAATAAATGAAAAACGCTCGTATTAATCAAGCTCGAATTTATATTTGCATTTTTTGCTTGAACTGAAGCCTGACCTAAAGTTACCCGGTTATAATCAATATCTCTCTGATTTAGTAAAGTAGTAAAAAAACTTTTATTCAATGCCGCATTGTAACTTGAGTAAGCTTTTCTTGTTGCTGCAAAAACACCAACAGCGCCTGTATTTTCTTTAAGCAGCATCATTTCAGCGCCGCTTGTTTCATCGGTAAAATCAAATTTGGCAAAATCGCACGTAGCTGCAACAAGGAAAAATAGTTTATCATTATTAAATTCAGGGATAGTCTTAGAGCGGGTTAATACATACTCGTGTGTCCATACATCAGGACTTCCGTGACCTACAAAATTCATTATTAATGTACCATCATTAACTGCATTAATAATAGCTTTTGTTACTTCGGGACGTCTTTTGCCAGCTCCTGTTTCTTCTAAAGGATATGTTGCCAAATAGATTTTGTTTATTTCCATAAAGTCCGGAATATTTCGAGATAAGTCTTCACATTGCGTTGTATGTTCATCTTCACTTGAAGATTCAAATGTGTAATTGTCATCAGCAACTAAAGATATCTTGTTTCTCCAAATGCCGCTGGTAATATCCTTTTCGTAATTGATAATTTTCGATATAAGATTATCAGCTTCCTCAGCAGAATTTATAGGGAATCTCCCTATTGTCAAGTCTAAAAACTTATCATTCCCTGCAACTTTTACATAATAATCGTCCGTTCCGTACGATGATAATTCGTACAAGGTTTCAATAGTCTGGTAAGTTGGGATAAAATTGTTATTCTTACCTTCAGCATTAAAATAATCATATGTTCCGTCACCCATTAGTAAAACATGTTTCGGTTTAACAGACCAATTTTCGAAAGCATATCTTATAAAATTGCGAATAGCCGAAGGATCTCTCTGACCGCAACCGAATTCATTAAATATTTCTTCTACCAGAACAACCTTTGAAGTAACAGGATATTTGTTGGAATTGCTTCCCCTGTATGTTTTTAATCTCTGCGATTGAGTTTCGAATTCAGCAGGAGTGATAATAATATATTCTGCTCCGGATGTTTCAGATTTTAAATATGAATTTTTTACCTTTTCAGCAGTACCGGGCGACCTGTACTTAGCAGTAGATGTTCCAAAATATTTCGAAATTACTCCTTCAGTTTCGTTTGCAGTAAAAGAAAAATCTCCCCCGCTTACATCAGCAGATGATATTTCCATAACATTAGCATAATCGGTAATATCATAAACACGGATTTCTGTTGTATTAGTAAAATTAGTAAGTTTATATTTTACTGCAGCAGTTGTATCTTTTCCAAAAACAAAAACAGAATCTCCTGAAGAAGAGAGATCTCGCTTATATTGAATTTCAAAATAATCAAGATATCCGTTCAATTCACTATTCGATTCACAAGCAATTCTAAGCATGCTTCTGTTTGAAGGCAGGTTCATTGAAGAAGTAAAACTAAACGTTCCTGCTATTCCGATTTTATACTTACCATTAATGCTTGCACTTGTACTTATAATTGTACCTGTTTTAATAAGCGATTCATTTTCGTACATCTTCAGGTTTAAAGTTCCCTTTTGGCTTGCGTTTACCATTTGAACAGAATAATTTATGGAGGTTCCCGGAATCCTGCCAGAAAGTGTATTGATAAATGTCCTTTGCGAATTTGCACTCGTAAAGTCTTCTCCCAAATACATCCTTCCCGATTTGCCAATATTTCTGTTATCAATCTCGTAATATACTAAATTATTCGTCACGGTTTGCTCATAAAAACCATCTGTATCGACTGATGATTTCACCTGCATCCGTTTCCCCTTGTTTCCCCCCGAGGTTATAAAATAATAATTACTTTTAGAAAAATGGTTATAAACTCTCTTTAAATTTCCATTGCTCAATGGGTCAACAAAATTTGTTGTTCTTGCATAAAACAATATGTAATCATTATCATTAAATACACCGTCTTCTTCACCAACTACTTTTATTGCAATTTCATTAAAGTTTTCTGAATCCAGATCAACATCTTCCGGAAGCTGATAACCTCCGTTGTTAAATATTTTTATTGTACGCGGATCAACATCTGCAGGTATACCGTAAGATTGAAGCATATTTTTAGAAATTTTATAAATCCCTTCTGTGCCCACAGTGAACTTATACCAATTTCCTGAAGATAAATCCGCCGATGCATTTATTTTATTATATGATTTCTTTGCAGTGACTTTCCCCCAATTTTTTGCTGCATCACAATTAATTATACCCGAAATAATAAGATCATCACCCGGAATCTTTACTCCGGAACCGGAACCTGAGAAAACTACTTCGAAAATAATTTCTTTTAAAATTGATATTTTCCCTGAATTATCAAGCGTCATTGGATAAATTTTAACCTGTTGAACAGGAACAGAAGCAGCATAACCGAAATTGCCGAACATTATTGTTTCGGGATAAATAAAATTATTATAGTTTTCATTTTTAATATATCTTTCTTCTAAAAGACCTTCATTATTTGATAACTCAGGAACCGGTGCCGGCATTCCGTTGATTTGCGAACGTTTTTCCGAAATGATTTTAATCTGACTCCCATATTCAGAAGGCACCCCCAGATTCAAAATTTTAACCGGTATTTCGGGCATTCCGGTTTCTCCGGCGTTATCTATGCTTGTCCCCGAAAAAACCAGCCTTACAAAATTATCTCTAATGCCTTTTAAATTAAGCGTATCGGTAGATTCTGGAATATACTGTATAACAATGCGGCTTTGGTCCGATGAGATTATTTTAATATCCTGAGAAAAGCTAAAACTGGATATAAAAAAAAGAATTATAAAAATTTTTCGCTTCATTATATAACTCCAATCAGTTTGCTTCAACTAATTTCGTTTTCCGAATTTTGAGTAACGTTTCAATAATGTAGCAAATATTTCTATAACTCTTTCCTTTTTTGTGCCAAAAATAACTAAGAATTTATAAAGATGTCAAGTCATTTTAATTTTAGTGTAAAAATAATTGAATCTGTTTTACTAGATTTCAGATATAAACTTATTCTTGCTACTAAAATTTTGCTATAATTGAATATTTTTTTCATTACTTTAAAATAATAAAATCGGAGACAATATGAAAAGAGCGGCACTGTTTATTGCACTTTTATCAACTTTTTTGTTATCACAGGAAAATTCGAATAATAAGTTCGAAAACTTAAGCAAAACAAATGCAGATTGGGAACAGCTTAATCATCCGGTTTCAGGTGCAGGTTATTGTTACGCATCCTGGGCAACTGATTTAAATACATTATATCTTTGCAACGGATCAAGAGCCGATATTCACAAATCTACAGACGGAGGCAGCAACTGGAATACCTATACTTTAGAAAATTCAGAGGGTGTTTTGGGTGGCATAATGGATATTTTTTTTATAAGCCCCGAAAACGGTTATTTAGTAACATCAGATAACTATTTTGCAAAAACAACAGATGCCGGAGTAAATTGGGATACTTTATCTTTGTCATCTGTTGGTGTCAATAATTGCAGCTCAGTCCAATTCACTAATCTTTTAACCGGTTATATTCTTACACAAACTCAGATTGTTAAAACTACCGACGGAGGCGATAGCTGGTCAGTGATAAAAGATAACTTCAGTTCAATAATACTAACTGGGCTTTATTTTACAGATTCTGATAACGGATATATATGCGGTTTTAACCCGGAAGGAGAGATTCACAAGACTACTGACGGAGGGGACACCTGGGCTACCGCCACTTATAGTCCCACTCCTATTTACTCAATCCATTTTTATGATGCCAACAACGGAGTTGCGTGCGGAGAATTTGGAACCTTGCTGAAAACAACAAATGCCGGAGCTGATTGGATTGACTGCAGCAAACCTGGAGAGGGAAGAGATTTAAATAAAATCAAATACATCGCGAACGGGGAAATATTCTGTTGCGGTTATGATGGAGCAGCTTTACTTTCTCTTAACAACGGACTTAGCTGGTCAAATGAAAGTTTTGCTGATGAAACAGACGTCTTTTTTACTTTTGCTAATTTCGGTGAACAAGTTTGGGCAATAAAAGATCAAGACTTCTTATTTAAAAACACTTCGCCGTTGCCGGTGGAATTAAATTCATTTTCAGCAAATGTTAACGGTTCTTCAGTTGAACTTGTATGGCAGACTGTTTCGGAACATAACAATTACGGTTTCGAGGTTGAACGGAGAATGGGAACCGGAGACCGAAAAATGGAATGGGAAGTTCTCGGTTTTATTGCAGGCGCAGGAAATTCGAACAGCCCAAAAGAATATTCGTTCAGCGACAATAATCTTACTCTTACTTCTTACTCATACTCTTATAGATTAAAGCAAATTGACCTTGACGGTAAGTTCACCTATTCCAAAGAAATTTCCGTTGAGCAGTTGCTTCTACCAACAGAATTTTCACTTTCACAGAATTATCCGAATCCTTTTAATCCTTCTACAGTGATCAAATACCAATTACCAATGAATGGTTTTGTCAGTTTGAAAATTTACGATATTTTAGGGAGTGAAATAGCAACCCTTGTAAGCGAGCAAAAACCTGCTGGTACGTACGAAGTGAAATTCGATGCATCTGCCCTTACATCAGGGGTATATGTTTACAGATTATCTTCATCAAGCGAAGCAGGAGATTTTTCACAAGCCAAGAAATTAACTTTAATAAAATAAAAGGGACAGCTTTTTGCTGTCCCCTTACTTTACCCACCACCTTACTACAATTAACCTTTATCTGTCGTAATAACCAGGACGGTTATATAATTTTGTTCCATAAAGCCGCTGATTTCCAATTTGATTTACAATATAATGTTTTTCAGGCTTCCCGTTAACTTCGCGTATTTCGTAACCGATTACGCCTTTTTGTATTAAAGCAGCAATCATTTTAACGTATTCTTCCTTTTCTTCAGGACTCAGGTCAGAAGTATCCAATCTGTTAGGTTTTCCTAAATTTAAAAAATCATTAACCCTTTCAAAAACCTTAGAGGTATTCGATATTTCTATTTTGTCCTTTTTTTCGGAGGTTTTAATTTGTTTATTGCTCCCCGGAATCAGTTTTTCGGTCTGCAAAAACATTTTCATATTTTCATTTATTTTCATAATAATAACTTCTTTTTTAATATTTTCGTAATATTTTCTTAAAAGTTTAGGTTTTATTTATCTGTTAAATAATCTGCCTTGCTGCTTATTTCCCGTTTTCATAACTGATATAATCATTTTTAAAATATCGTTATGCCTAATCCCTTTCCAGTCGGGAGCAATTCTAAATATCGGAGGTGTTTCACTTATAAATCTTTCAACAGCTGTTTCGGGGTTAAGAAATTCAAGAAATTCTGCAATAAACTCCGAATATTCTTCCGGTGAGAAAAAAATAAATAACTCTGGGTTTTTACAAAACTGCCTAGCCATAATTGTGTTTTTAATTATCTGAAGCTGATGAATTTTCAGCGTTTTCAGCGGAAGCTGCGAAATTTGAACCGCTGTTTCAAGCATCATCTTTTTCGTTTCTCCCGGTAAATTTAAAATTAAATGAGCTCCTGTATGAATCCCCTTTTTATCTGCAGAAAGAACTGCTTTTTCAGAATCCCTGTATGTATGTCCCCTGTTTACAAATTTTAGTGTTTTTTCGTGAATAGTTTCAATTCCAAACTCAACTGCTATAAATAATTTTTCGGATAATTTTTTAAGATAATCAAGAATTTCTTCGTTTATACAATCCGGTCTGGTTCCTATTATCAGCCCTACAACATCATTACTGTTAGCTGCTTGAGTAAATATTTTATTCATTTCTTTAATGCTGCTGTAAGTATTTGTATAGCTTTGAAAATAAACGAGATATTTGCCTTTGCCGTATTTATCCGAAAAGAAATTGATTCCTTTTTCAATCTGCGACAAAATAGATTCATTTTGCTTCGTATACCAAGGACTAAAGGATTCATTATTGCAGTAAGTACATCCGCCAAAGCTTTTTGCGCCGTCTCTTGTAGGACAAGTAAAACCTGAATTTACTGGTATTTTTCGAACTTTATATGGGAATATTTCGCTGAGGTAATCCTGATAACTTTTATATATATTTTTCATTCCCACATTATTTGATAATTTAAATTTATATAAGTAACGGAATCAAGAATTATATCAGTGATAATTATAATAATATTTATAAATGATTTTTAAAAAGTTATAAATTTGAGAAGTTAACTTTTAATTTTTTTCCAAATCAGAATACACTTTTATAATTTATATATTTATAAAAGTGAATTCATTATTTTTTACTTCTTATCATCGAAGCAATAATTCCTACAGCAAGAATAACAGCAATAAATATCAGCGAAACCCAGGATGGTATGGGATAATGATGCGATAAAACCATTTTTACGCCGACATACGAAAGTATAAAAACAAGACTTATTTTCAGATAACGGAATTTTTGAATCATAGCTGCCAATGCAAAATATAACGACCGTAAGCCGAGAATTGCAAAAATATTAGAGGTAAAAACGATAAAAGGTTCTTTTGTAACAGCAAAAATTGCCGGTATCGAATCAACAGCAAAAAGTACATCGCTGCTTTCAACAATAATTAAAGCAATAAAAAGAGGTGTAACTGCCTTTTTGCCGTCAACTTTGGCAAAAAAATGCATCCCGTCAATTTTGTCAGTAATTTTATAAAACTTTTTTACAATTTTATATATAGGATTTTTATCCGGATCAATCTTTTCATCGCCCGAAATAAGCATTTTAATTGCAGTAAAAATAAGAAAAAGCCCGAATACATAAACTGTCCAAGTGAATTGGCTTATCATAATAGCACCGGCAGAAATCATAATTCCGCGCAATAGTAAAGCGCCAACTATTCCCCAAAATAAAACTCTGTGCTGGTATATTAAAGGAATTTTAAAATATTCAAATATCAGGGCTATTACAAAAATATTATCTAAACTTAGCGATTTCTCAATTATATAACCAGTAAGATATTCGAACAAAGCTTTTTGCCCGGAAATATTATCAGCTTTTAAATCTCCAATATCAAGCCAATGATGTTCGTATATATAGTAAACCGCCAAACTGAAAAGCAACCCTAAACATATCCAAAATGCGGACCAGCCGAGAGCTTCTCTAATTCCTATAACATGCAATTTTTTATTAAATACTCCTAGATCTAGAGCAAGTAATAAAAGGACAATAAGAATGAAAGCTCCGTAAACAAGATAAATATTCATAAATTCCTTTAAATTTATTCACTGCAAAAATAACACCTCTAATCGCGAAAAAAAAATTATTTTCGCGACCCGTGAACAAAACCTCTGAAAGGGCGCGAATGCTGAACGGTAATAAAACACTTCGGGTCTATCGATTCAATCAGCTGTATTACTCTTTTCATTTCGCGTCGCTTAATCAAAATAACTAAAACAGAAACTCCTCCCCTGCCTCCTTCGGCTGGAAGAATTGTAACCCCGAAGTTACTTTTTCGAAGTGTATCAGCTATAAAATCGGTAAATTTAAGAGAAATTACATTTAACTGAACAAATCCAAGAGCAACTTTTTCTTCGAGAGTTATTCCTAAAATATTTCCTAATGCAAACCCTGTAGCATAAGCAACTAAATTAACATTTTGATCCATATGGCTAACGATATATTTCATTGAAGAAATCCAAATTAATACTTCGCAAAAACCTGCCATAGCAGCATAATATTTTTTTCCCTGTACCACCAAGATTGTACGAAAAGTACCTAATGTAACATCGCATATACGAAGACACATTATTAAAAGCGCACCTAATATTATTTCATTCATTAAGTTTAATCCTTATTTGCGAATAAAATGATGCGTAACATTGAATAATTTCAAAAATAATGTTGCTCGATAGGGAATCAATAAAATATTCAGTCTGTAAAACTGTAATAAAATATTTATCAAGATTTAAATGTGAAATTTAGACAAAAAAACAATTATCTAATAACACTAATAATCTAACTTATAAACTTTTAGTTTTCTTTCCAAGTATTAAATCAATAACATCTGATGCCGAATATTCATTACAACCTTTAAGGAAATTATTTTTTATCGAGTTTAAAGCGTCACCAGAAGTAACTACTGGAGGTTCAGTGTAACCATCTTTTCGAATCTGCGGCATCCCTGCTGTTGCAAACAAGTTATTGCAAAGACATACTGTCCCTTCTAGTTCTTCAGCCTTGCCGCCCTTAGATATAAAGGCATCTTCCGGTTCTGCTGAACATCTGAAACCAACTTCTCCGTCTTCTTTTTTATACGCCTGCCTCAAAAGTCCTATATCGCAAATACGGCATCTTTCATTATAAACATCTTTATCGGTAACAGATCCGCTGTGCTGAACTACTTTAAACGGAAATCCTGTTGGTGAAGCTTTAAAATCCGTAACAATTTCAATGCTGTCTTTTTTTATTTTTTCAATTATCGATTTTCTAATTTCAGGATCCATTCCAGATTCTTTGCAAAACGCAAACGCTGTACCCACTTGCACTCCGGCAGCTCCTTGTTCAATAGCCGCTAGAAACTTTTCGTGTGAATAGTAATCACCGGCAAGCCAAAATGGCAAGCCAATTTCCTTAATCTGTTGTAAATCTACTTCATCTTTTGCACCGTAAACAGCTTTTCCTTCTGCAGAAACACTTCTTGGTGGTGCATTGTGTCCTCCGGCAGTACTGTTTTCTATAACAAATCCGTCAATTTTTCCAGAAGCTCGTTTCAACAAAGCTTTTGCTAATACAACAGATGAAATTATAGGGACAAAATAAGGTTTGCAAAGATTTCCAATTTTTTCTCCTATTTCAGGGAATATTTTTCCTGGTTCGAAGTTAATTCTGAAATCATCTTCTTTGCTGCTTCCAGTTACATCAAGTTTATAGTTTACATCTTCGTGGTTCGATAATTTTTCTATTATTGCAGGTATCTGCATAGGAATTCCTGCACCCATAAAAATATAATTAACACCCGCAAGCATTGCACCATAAATTGAAGCCAATGTAGGAAGCTGGATTTTTTCCAGAAAATTTATACCTACCGCATTTTTATGATTTTCTTTTGCAAGAAACACTTCAACAAAATTAGCAATTACTGTCAATTCGTTTATTGAATTCGTAGGTTTAATACCCCACATCTGAGGTCTTTTATATCCGGTTTTTCTTTTGCCGGAATAAGGCACAAAATATTTATCCAATATTTTTTTTACCGGTTCTTGAAAAGGAAAATTATCTAGCGCCCTTCTTACATTTCCTTCGCGGTCACCATCCATTAATCGCGCAATAAGGGTTATGTGCAAGCCTGTGCCTGATATTACCCCAAGCTGGCCTGTCATCGAAACAGTTTTTGCTAAATACCAATCGGAAATGGAAATACCCATTCCGCCCTGAATAATTTTTGGAATCTGCATATACTAAAAACTCCTGAACTAAATCAATAAATTTCTGCAATCTAAATTCAGGCTTAAAATAAACTTGTCATATAAAATGAATTGATTATTTAATTCAGCATAAAAAAAAATTACATATACAAAGTTATTAAAATTATTCTAACTATCGAGTGTTAATTTTTAGTGCTGTATTTTAAAATGGAAAATCTTCCTTTATATTTACTTTTTGTTCTTCGGAATCGCTTTTGGGCAACAAAGCTTTTTTATGTACCGGATTACCGTCAACATATATGGCTTTATTCGGAATTGTTGGACAAGCGTACTCGCAGGCTCCGCAACCGATACAAATATTTCCGGTAACCTTAGGAATACGAAGCTTTCCTTCGGGCACCATTTTTACGGCTTTTGTAGGACAGTGCTCAGAACAAGCCCCACAGTCTGTGCCTTCTGTTACAACAACACAATTATCGTGAATAAACTTTGCAATGCCTATCTGAGTAACTTTTTTCTTCTCTAGTGTAATTGGCATTATTGCTCCGTTCGGACATACCTCGCTGCAAACATTACATTCAAAATTACAGAATCCTTTCTTGTTGTTCATCCTTGGTTGAAGCATACCGCTTAAACCATATTCTAAAAACGAAGGTTGCAGCACCTGAGTGGGACAAGCACTTACGCATAAATGGCAGGCAGTGCATCTGTCATTAAATTGTTCGATGCTTCCTGCACCGGGAGGTGCAATAGGGAAATGTCTATCTGGTTTTATTTTATTTTCGACATAAACTTTTATTTTTTCGCTTGCTTTCGAAATTGAAGTTAAAGCTACAAAAAACAAAGTGGAGTTCTTAAAAAATTCGCGTTTCGAATTGTCTGTTTCATTCCCCTTTTTTCGATGAAATGAAAATTTGTAAGTGTATTTAAGTCCGTCTGTAGGACAAACTTGAAAACAATTAAAGCAGCTTACGCATCTTGAAAAATCTACTTCTTTTGTTTCAGAATCTATGCAATTTGCTTTGCAAACTTTTTCACAAGCTCCGCAACTTCTGCAATTTTCTTCATCAATCTGAATTTTAAACAATGAAAATTTTGATAAAAATCCCAGAAAACTTCCTACGGGACAAACAGTATTGCAGAATAACCTTCCATATTTAAAAGACATATAAAAAACTATTCCCAAAACAGTTAGTGAAAACAAAGAAACAGCAATTTTTACTTTTCTTAATTCCAGCGGATAGACAGAATAATTGCCGAAAAGTTCAAATATATACGAAACAACATTATTTGTAAAAATTACTATGGGATAAAAAATATTTGCTGCAATTCTTCCATAATTGGAATAAGGATCAAGCAGGCTTAAACCTAATATGCTGCCTGTAAAAAACAGGATTACTGAGATAATTAAAATTGAATATCTTAATTTATTGTGTGGCTTTTCACTCTTATATCTTCTTTTCTTCTTTTTTGTCCGGGTTGCAAACCAAGTAAAAACATCCTGTAAAATGCCAAGAGGACAAACCGAAGAGCAGTAAACCCTGCCTATCAATAATGTAAAAATAATTACTATAATAAATCCGGAAGATATAATTCCGCCGATTGTTAAAAACTGCAGAAATGATGGGATAAATTGAAGAAACAACACTTTCCCGCTTATATTTTCAGCAGAATATCCCGAAAAATCGACAAAAGATAATGTTACAAGAGTTATAACAATTAATGAAATTACTACACGGATTTTTTTCAGATGTTCATATTTCATATTTTATAATATTATTCTATCAATTGAAAGTTTTTGTAAATCTGTTTTCCCTAAATTCATTTCCGATGCAATTTTTATGTAAGGAACATCTTCGGGAGTTAAACCCAAAAGCTTTGCTGCAGCAGTATCCGCTGCAACTATATCCGTAGAAATTATCATCGATTTCATTAAAGTTAAATCCGATAGAGAAACTCCTCTTGGTCCGTTCTGGTGCATTACTTTATAAGCATCTATAACATTTAAGGTAGGCTTGCAAAATGTTGAATAATCCGCAATACACTGATGAAGATCATTTCTGTGCCAGAATCCTCTGTCCCAGTTTGTCCCCATTAAATTTTTCATACCCATCGTAAGTCTTGCCGAACTGTGATCTTTAAGAATAGGAACATTAATAAAAACATCAGAGTCGAGAACAAGTTCATGTACTTTATCTTTTTTCAATCTTTTTCCGTTTTTAATTTCAACTTCCTGATAATAACTTTCAGTATTTCCCTGAACTATTTTTCCGCCGGCATCTTTAACAGCCTTTTCAATTCCGCTGTTTTCGTAGCTTTTTTTCCAGGCATCGCAAGTATGGTCGAATACAAATACATCTTTTGCGCCAGCATCTTTGCACATTTTTATTATTTTATAAACGAGTTTCGGATTTGTATTTGCGGCCTTTTCAGGAACAACATCCCAGCCTATGTTAGGTTTAATTAACACTTTCTGATTAGGTTTAACAAAATTCTTGATTCCGCCCAAAGATTTTATGGCGCGTTCAAACATTTCATCAGGTTCACCGCCTTTAATTGCAACCATATCATACGTTTTCTTTTCCGAAAGACTTTTACGGCTGCTAACTATATTTGCATAACTGCCTGCCGAAAAGACTGCTCCGGCTGCAATTCCTGCTACTAAACTTTTTTTTACAAAATCCCTTCTTTTCATAAAAACTCCGTTCTAATAAAATGGATTTAATACATTTTTTTCGGACTTAAGGATAAAAAATTAAAGTCTCAAATTCAATTACAATTCATAATCAGCCTTAAAGAATTTTTTCATTTCTCTTTATGATTTATACACTTGTTTCCAGAAAACACCTACTGAATATTTCAAGATAAAGTTATTAATAAAGTTAGATCTGGGTACTTTTAGGAATTTTACTTTTTTGAGAATCATTATTATACCTTAACTATACCTTTTAAAGTTTAACCCAAATCCGCCATTAGAACAAAAAACAATGGCGGATCCGTAAAAAGCCGGATAAATCGACTTAATAATCCATACATTCCTTAGAAACTGAATGTATAATTTTCTAATTCGGGATTACCCAAAATAGTCAATAATAAAAGCTCAGCCACAATATTGTATTTTCTAATGACTATTTTGGGTTTAATTTTCGCAATATTATCCAAATCACACAAAATCTTAATTCAATATTTTTTATAAATATTTTTTATAAATATTTTCTATAAAAAAATTCTAAACAATATATATAAGTTCGATTATCCAAAAAAATATATTGTTAAAAGCTAAATAATTTTAAAAAAATAATATCAATAAAATCCAAAATAAGCCACTAATAATAAACTTGGAGAAAATAATGAGAAAAAAGATACTCAATTTAGCATTAATATTATTTTTTGTTTTTGTATCAACGCAAAATATATTGATATGTAAAACGGTATATGTTGATAACGCAAGACCTAACGACGGCGGAAACGGTTTGACTTGGGCTACTGCGGAGAAAACAATTATTGCAGGTTTGATTGACTGTTCCGCAGGGGATGTATTGCTTATTAAATATGGCACATATACCTTAGCAAATACGATAACTCTATCTGCAAACATAAAGATTTCTTCGGATGACGGAGATGGAACCGAATGGGATGATGCGGAACCGGATTCTAGTTTGTGCATTCTTGACGGAGCAAATCTATATAGGGTCTTGCAGTTCACATCATCAGCTACAACCAATTCACTTGTTGTTAGAGGGTTTAAGATATACAGAGGCAATGCTACATCTTCAAGTACTAATGGACGATCGGGTGGTGGAATTTTAATAAAAGGCGGTGCAGATCCGATTATTGAAAGATGTTGGATTACAGAATGCCGAGCAAACACAACAGCACCATCACCAGCAAGTTATGCAACATCTGGCGGCGGAATATTTATTCAAGACAGCGAACCGATAATACGCAATAACAGAATTGATAACAATTATGCTACTTACACAAACAATCCAGGTTACGGTGGCGGAATATCAGTTTATAACACCAATACTAGTGGCGGTAACCCGGCAATAACAGGAAATTATATTGCAAATAATGTTGCCACTTATGTTGTTGGAGAAGGTTTTTATTCAAACGGACCAAGTTTAGGAGGCGGATTACAAGTTTCAATGAGTTCACCATTAATCGAAAATAATATTTTTTATAATAATTGGGGGTTCAGGCGTTATATTACCAGCGGTTCTACCGATTCGTATGCCTGCGGCGGTGCAATAGCTTTAGACCAAAGTTCATCTCTAATTAAAAACAATACATTTAATTCAAACTATGCTTTTTATGAAAATGAAGGGAGATATGGATTAGGGGCCACTGGACGCGGGGGGGCATTGTATTTAACCTCTTTTAATGGGACAATTGAAAATAACGTCTTCTATAAAAATACTGCAGTTTATTATAATGCAAATAATGCAACATATCTTGGAAATGCTATTAATGCAGTATCTGGAACACCTGTTATAAAAAATAATATTTTTTCAGAAAACAAATATTTAACTCGTCTTACCGAAGCCTGCATTCGAAATTCTTCGTTAACATCAATTACTATAGATTATAATTGTTTTTACAATAACCACCCAAATGAAAATGTTACTTCCAATAATGAAGTAACAACAGACCCTCTATTCACTAATGCAGCCTCAAATAATTTCACTCTTCAATCATCATCACCTTGTATTAATACAGGGGATCCGCTTTCAGCAGTTGAATCCGGAGGTGAACCAATAATCGATATGGGTATAGAAGAATTTATTTCATTTGCTTCTGCAACTTATAATTCTATCGATAATTCTATTTCAGATAATATCATTCCAGGAAAAAGTCTTGCTGTTGCATCTGTTGGCAGCAATATTAGTTCTATAATAGAATTATCAATTTCAACACCGCCAAACTCTTCAGGAGAAAGAACTGTGGGGCGATACTGGGATATCAGTTCAACAGGAGATGCAAATATCAGGCTTTATTTTCCAACCTCTGCAATTTCTGAATTTACAGGAGCCCCGACAATTTTTCATTATAATGGAAGCAACTGGGAAGCTATTCCTACTGGAGCAGTTCAGTCTGCAGGAACATCAAGTTATGTTGAATCATCTTCTCCTATAACCAGTTGGTCATATTTTACAGTTGGCGACAGCGAAGATCCTCTCCCTGTAGAACTCACTTCTTTCGCTGCCTCTGTTTCTAACGGTAAGGTTATTCTTAACTGGAAAACATCAACAGAAGTGAATAATTACGGATTTGAAATACAAAAAATGGCAAAGGGCAAAGCGCAGAGCGCCGTGCCTAACGGCAGGCAGGCAGAGTGGGAAATGGTTGGTTTTATTGAAGGTTCAGGAAATTCGAATACTCCAAAATCTTATTCATTTACTGATAATCTTACATCTTACTCATACGCTTATCGCATAAAACAAATTGATCTTGACGGTTCTTTCACATATTCAAAAGAAATTAGTGTTGATGCTGCATCATTTCTACCAACAGAATTTATACTTTCTCAAAACTACCCGAATCCGTTCAATCCGGTAACAACTATCAAGTATTCAGTACCGAGTACCGTGTACGTAGTACTTAAAATTTTTGATATGCTTGGCCGAGAAACAACAACACTTGTAAACGCCCAGCAACCAGCAGGATATTATGAAGTTAAGTTCGATGCCTCAAATCTTGCGAGCGGAATTTATTTGTATAATTTGCAGGCGGGAGAATTTTCATCGGTGAAGAAACTAATTTTGATGAAATAATTTAATAGCAAAAATTAAAAAAGGCTGCATTCAGCAGCCTTTTTCTTTATATATTTATTTATCATCATCCACAACTTCGTACGAAGCATCTTGAACTTCCGGACCGTCGGATTTCTTTTCGGATTTCGGTTCTTCTTTCGGAGGTTCGTTATTTGCAGCTCCTTCATTAGGTGCTTGCTGACCCTGGGCAGACTGTGCTTTATAAAGTTCCTGAGATATTTCGCTCCATACTTTTTCCATATTTTCTGTTGCAGTTTTAATATTGGCTGTATCGTTTGTAGCAATTGCATCTTCAACTTTTTTAATTTCGCTTTCAAGTCTGTTCTTTAAGTCTGCAGGTATTTTATCACCTAAGTCGGCAATTTGTTTTTTTGTTGAAAAAACTAAATTATCGGCTTTATTTCTTATTTCAACAGATTCTTTTTTCTTTATATCTTCAGCAGCATGTTCTTTTGCAGCCTGTTTCATTTTTTCTATTTCATCTTTAGCCAAACCGCTCGAAGAAGTAATTCTGATACTCTGCTCTTTACCTGTAGCTTTATCTTTAGCTGCAACGTGCAATATACCGTTTGCATCTATATCAAAAGTAACTTCAATCTGAGGAATACCTCTTGGTGCCGGCGGAATACCGTCGAGATGAAATCTTCCAAGCGAACGATTATCGCCCGCCATCGGTCTTTCACCTTGCAGAATATGGATTTCAACAGAAGGCTGATTATCGGATGCGGTTGAAAATGTTTCGCTTTTTTTTGTAGGAATTGTTGTGTTCGATTCGATTAATTTAGTCATCACACCGCCAAGAGTTTCAATTCCAAGTGAAAGAGGCGTAACATCTAGCAAAAGAACATCTTTAACATCGCCGGCAAGAACACCGCCCTGAATAGCAGCTCCAATAGCAACAACTTCATCGGGATTAACACCTTTATGAGGTTCTTTTCCGAAAATTTCTTTTACTTTTTCCTGTACTTTAGGAATTCTGATTGAACCTCCAACAAGTATAACCTCATCAATTTGCGATGCAGTAACGCCTGCATCCTTTAATGCATTTACACAAGGTTTAACAGTTCTTTCTATTAAGTCATCCACAAGCTGCTCAAATTTCGCGCGTGTAATGTTAATGTTAAGATGTTTTGGTCCATCCTGTGTTGCAGTAATAAAAGGAAGATTTACATCTGTCTGCATTGAAGATGAAAGTTCAATTTTGGCTTTTTCGGCAGCTTCTTTAAGCCTTTGCAGTGCCATTGGATCTTTGCGCAAATCAATTCCTTCCTGTTTCTGGAATTCATCTGCAAGAAAATTAATTAATCTCTGATCGAAATCGTCACCGCCAAGATGAGTATCGCCGTTGGTAGATTTTACTTCGAATACCCCGTCTCCGAGCTGCAAAATTGAAATATCGAATGTACCGCCCCCTAGGTCGTAAACTGCTACAAGCTCTTCTTTATTTTTTTTGTCGAGTCCGTACGCCAAAGCGGCAGCTGTAGGCTCATTAATTATTCTTTTTACTGTCAGTCCGGCAATTTCTCCGGCATCTTTTGTTGCCTGTCTCTGCGCATCGTTAAAATAAGCGGGAACTGTAATAACTGCTTCAGTTACTGTTTGACCTAAATAATCTTCAGCAGTCTTTTTCATTTTCTGAAGTACCATTGCGCTGATTTCTTGAGGACTGTAAAGTCTGTCATCAATTTTTACACGCGCCGTGCTGTTATCACCCTGAACTACTTTATAAGGCACTTCAGTTAATTCCTGCTGAACTTCATTTATTGTTCTTCCCATAAATCTCTTTATCGAAAAAACAGTGTTGTTTGGATTTGTAACTGCCTGTCGTTTTGCAGGCTGTCCTACTAATCTTTCGCCGCTTTTTGTAAATCCAACTACCGAAGGCGTTGTTCTTCCTCCTTCGGAATTAGGTATTACAACCGGTTCATTTCCTTCCATAACCGAAACACACGAATTCGTGGTTCCTAAGTCGATTCCAATAATTTTTCCCATATTAACTCCATATTTTAAAAAATCTGTATAAACACAACCATAATAGTGCCAATTTTATTAAAACAGGTTAAGTTATTATGATATAATGAATTAACATTAATTTTGTTTTTACATTGTGTTTGCCATTATTACTTTTTGCCTGCCATTATGGCTGTTATATTACTTTTTGTCATTGACTGTGACAAATATTAAAATTTGATTTTAAGGTTTATTAAATATTATATTTTAATTTAATTATATAACATTAATGGAGTTTACTTGTTTAATCTTGAACAATTTGATATTAAGCTTGATACAGATATAATCGGACGAAATTTTATTTATTGCGAAGAAATTGAATCCACGAACAACTTTTTACTTAACAGCAAAGAGTATAATACCGAAGGCACAGTGCTTTTTGCCGAATATCAGACAAAAGGGAAAGGGAGGAAAGACAGAACCTGGATAAGTAACAACGCACAGAATCTTACTTTTTCGATATTGCTTAAGGAATCTTTTATATATTCCAAACCAAATGTTCTGAATCTTGCTTCCTCAATGGCTGTTGCCTCGTCAATCGAAAATTTATTCCAGCTTAAAACAAACCTAAAATGGCCTAACGATGTTCTGGTTAACGAGAAAAAAATATCTGGAATTCTTCTTGAATCCGTTTCTACCGGAAAAAAAATGGAAAAAATTGTGTTAGGAATAGGAATAAATGTAAACCAGCCGTCCTTTCAGGGAAAATTTAATTTCACCCCGACTTCAATTAAACAGGAATATCGTAAAGAGGTTGAACGAGAATATCTGTTAAGCGAAGTTTTAAACAATCTTGAAGAATTACTTTTTACCGCAAAAGATAATCCCGAAAAAATAATAAACGACTGGAAAAACAAAAGCAGATTTTTAGGCGAAAAGGTTAAAGTTCAAGACGGCGACAACCTTAAGTACGGTTTGTTTGAAGAAGTTGATGAAAACGGCTTTATGCTTTTAAGAACAGCTACTGCACTTGAAACAATTTATTGCGGTGATGTGAGTCAGCTTTGAAATTATTAGCCTGCGATATTGGCAATTCGTTTACGAAGTTTATTTCATTCGATGGCGATAAAATCAAATGCAAGTATTCCCTCTCAAATTCAGAAATTGATTCGCTAAGAATAGAGCGGTTTGAATTTGACAGTGTTGCAATTTCATCCGTTGTTCCCGAAATAACTAAAGTTTTATCAAACTTTTTGATAAAGAAGAATATTACGCCTTTTATTATCACAAAAAATGCTAAACTGAATTTTACTATCGATTACGATACACCTGAGACATTGGGAATTGACCGTATTTGCGGAACAGCGGGAGCAATAAGTTTAATTGAAAGCAGTGTTATTTCATTCAATAGGAAAATATTATTTGCAGATTTAGGGACGGCAACAACAATAAATTTTATAGAGGAAAACATTTTAAAAGGCGGGATTATTGCGCCGGGAATGCGGACTATGTTGGAAGCGCTGAATAATAAAACCGCCCAACTGCCATTAGTAAATTTGGGAGATTATTCCGGAATTATCGGGAAATCAACTCAATCGGCAATTACAAGCGGGATAATTAATTCTTCAACCGGACTTCTCGAAAAAGTTTATCATTCCGTGTATTCCGACGCTGAGAAACAGCCGATTATTTTAACCGGAGGAAATGCAGAATTTATTTTGGAATACTTGAACATTCCTTATTTATTTGTTGAAAATCTTGTTCCTACCGGAATTAAAAAAATTGCTGAATTAAACCAATGAAAAGAGTTTATTTTGATAATGCTGCAACAACAGTAATCCATCCAAAAGTATTCGATAAAATGCTGCCTTTCCTCAAAGAGAATTTTGGAAATCCATCTTCAATCCATTATCACGGGCGGAATGCCCGGGTTGCAGTCGAATCTGCACGTGAAATAATTGCAGATTTTATAAATGCTGACCCCGGAGAAATTTATTTTTGCAGCAACGGAACCGAGGCAAACAATTTTCCGGTTTTGGGAATTGCGCGGGCGAACAAAAACGAAACCGGGAAAACCGGAATTATTATCTCCGAAGGTGAACATCTTTGCATTCTGGAACCTGCTAATGTCTTAATAAAAGAAGGCTATTCAATAAAAAGAATTCCGTTAAATAGAAATGGAGGGAATAATCTTGAATATTTCCCAAATTCCATTTCTGAAAACACTTCGCTTGTTTCGATAATCCACATTAATAACGAAACCGGGGCGGAAAATGATATACACAAGATTGCATCCTTGACTAAAGAAGAAAACACCTATTTTCATACAGATGCGGTACAATCTTTTGGAAAAATTAAAATTGATGTAAAAAAACTTGGTGTAGATTCATTATCCGCTACAGGACATAAAATATACGGACCAAAGGGAATCGGCTTTGCATATATCAAATCGGGTACGCCAGTAAACCCTTTAATTGTCGGCGGATCGCAGGAACGAAACCGGAGGGGCGGAACGGAAAATGTTGCCGCAATAGTCGGGCTTGCCGAAGCTGTTAAAATTGCAGAATTGGAAATGGAAAATAATTCAGGAATCGTGCAGACTTTAAGAACGAGATTAATCTCGGGTATTAAAAATCTTGATAACCAAGGAATTTTAATAAATAATGAAGTTACCGGTTTCCCGTATGTTTTAAGTATAACTTTAAAAAATAATTTTTATAAAAACGATGCGGAATCGATTTTAATGTATTTGGATATTAATGGAATTTCGGCTTCAAACGGAGCAGCTTGCAGCTCGGGTACATTGAAAATATCGCACGTAATTTCGGCAATGGGATTATCTGACGAAGATGCAAAAGGAACGATTAGATTCTCGTTTTCTCCCGAAAATACTTTTGAGGAAGTTGATTACTGTCTCGAGATTATTTCAAATATGCTAAGAAATTTCAAAAAGTAATTCGATTTTTAACATTTTGTAATTACCTCTCAATTTCATAAATTTCGTATCTACTTCTAATTTTCTGAATCATTATCCACGCAAATAAACAGGAGAAATAAATGTCACAAAAAAAAGATTACCTTAAAGAAACAATTCAACATTTCGATATCAAAAAACATAATGTTGTTCCGGTAGTAGAAGCTATGGAGAAAATGGCTTTCAGCGCGCGCGATTTAAACAGAGCTGCCCAAATTTACGATAAAATGCTTGCGGATAAAGATTGCACAGTAATTCTAACTCTTGCCGGAAGTTTGTTCAGTGCCGGTTTGAAAAAAATAGTTTTTGATCTTGTTAATAATAACATGGTTGACGCTATTGTCTCAACAGGTGCAATAATGGTCGATCAGGATTTCTTTGAAGCGCTCGGGTTTAAACACTACATTGGAACTCCTTTTGTTGATGACAATGAAATGCGCGATCTGCACATCGATAGAATTTACGATACTTTTATTGATGAAGATGAATTAAGAATTTGCGACGATACAACAGCTAAAATATTCGAAAGCCTTGAGCCGCGTCCCTATTCATCGCGTGAACTTTTATACGAGTTCGGCAGATACCTTGAAAATAACGGCGGACCGAAAGTTGACGACAGCGTTGTTTACACTGCTTACAAAAAGAATGTGCCAATCTTCGTTCCTGCCTTTTCCGATTGTTCCGCAGGCTTCGGTTTTGTGGTTCATCAGACAAAAAATCCGGATAAGCACGTTTCAATTGATTCTGCCAAGGATTTTCTTGAACTGACAAAAATAAAACTTGCCAGCAAAGAAACAGGTATATTTATGGTTGGCGGCGGCGTTCCTAAAAACTTCACGCAGGATATTGTTGTTGCTGCAGATATTTTACAGGAAGACGCACCGATGCACAAATACGCGATACAAATTACAGTTGCAGATGTTCGCGACGGAGCTCTTTCAAGTTCAACATTAAAAGAAGCAAGCAGCTGGGGAAAAGTTGAAACCACTTACGAGCAAATGGTTTACTCTGAAGCAACTTTAGCTTTGCCGTTGATTGCCGGATACGCTTACCATAAAGGAAGTTGGAAAGTAAGAAGCCCGAAAGAATTGGCTAAGATTTATTGAAATATTTAAAATAAAAAAGGGGCTTATTCAGCCCCTTTTTTAATACATAATCATATCTAATAATTATAAAGCTACTTGAACACCTGCATTAATGCCAATGATATTTGTGCTTGTGCCTTCTGTCATAACCATAATATATTTTGCATTAACATCAACACCAACATTTGGGCTTACAGGAATAACGATACCTGCACCAGGAGCTATTGCAAAATCTGAACCTGATTCGTCAACTTCATAAGTATATCCATAAAATGAAACTTCACCAGACATTGATGACATTGCTAAACCAACTTCTGCAGAAACGTAAGGTTTTACACTGCCGGCTTCAAAATTATATCTGCCGCCAACCATTATAGGGATAATTGAGAAATCAAATCCGTCATATAAATCTTTTCCGCTGAACATTAAGTATCCAACAGAACCTGTTAACTGAATTTCTGGAGTTACGGAATATAAAAATGTACCTGTTCCGCCGAATCCCATATCATACAAATCTCCAACATCGCCAGTAGGTAATGCCAACGAACCTTGAATTCCAACAGCCATTTGTGCGTTTGTGTTTACTGCGAATGCCATCATAACAACGGCAGCTACTAATAGAAAAGATTTTTTCATCTTTTTTGATCCTTATGTTTATTGTAAAATAGTGAATTAAGAACTGTGCTAAAATATATCAGTTTTACGAGACTTCAAAGTAAAATATTACTTTTTTATTAGTTTTTTTCATTTTTTGTCAAGAATCACAATACTTTTAACCTGATTTGGGAAATTCATTAGTTTTATTCAGTTACTTTGTGTTCAAAAATAATACTTTCAATATTTATAAATGTGCTTTCCCAATGCGAGCCGGCAGCAGACTGAGTCATTGCACTTAAAAACCCTCCGAATCCGCTTTCCTCTTTTACTTCTTTTTTAGCTGCATTTAAATCCACCGACGAAGGGATTTGGAAAAAGACAAGTAAAGTAGTATTCCCATTTTCAATTACAGATTTTACTGATTTTTTTACACCGTCAACACCAACAACTTCAAAATCGGGCATTTTTGTTTCAATCAAACAATCAAAATCTTCGTAATCGAATTCCTTATCAGAATCAAATTCTGCAACCTCACCATCCTCAATCAAGCACTCCAATGCATCTTCAAATCCCGATTCAACGCCTTTCCCGTTTATTGCCATTAAATCATCACTTCTGTTTAACTCGCCTTGCCAAGCTCCTACTCCGTTTTTGTCGAATAGTGTAGAATAAAAGCGAAGATCTCTTTCGTCCCACCATTTACTTAACAGTTCAGGTTTTCCTTCAAAAACTTCGCGTGTTGCATCTTCAGCCAATAGTGCAAGTGCCGATTTACCTGTTTCACTTATTTCCGCTTTCGAAATTAATTCGGGGGTGTAATAAAATTCAATATGCGGAAATTTCTTTTCATCGAAAGTAGGGTTCTTTGTGCCAATACCTACCGCAACAACTTTTAAGGATGATATTTCCTGTGCAAAAAGACTAAAAGACATTACGACACATAAAATAACTATATTTCTATTTATCATTATTCCTCCAATAATCTTATTTTTAATGACTTTAATACTCCATAAAAAATATTTTGGTTTTATTTATCGGCTGAAATCTTTATATGTTTAGATTTTTTTTAGTTTCTGTTTTTTTATTAGACACTAAAAACAATTTCGCATGCGATGTTTAATTTAGATTATCGGTTTTATTTTTTTTTGCATTTTCGTAAAATATACCGAAAATGTGGAGCCGGTTCCTTTTTCGCTGGCAAACTCAATTCGTGTATTATTCATTTCGCAATAACTTTTTACAAGAGCCAGCCCCAAACCATTCCCTTCAAAATTACGGGAATATCCGGTATTTTCCTGCGAAAAGACATTGAATATTTTTGCAAAAAATTCTTCGGATATTCCAGCTCCGGTATCAATAAAATCTATTCTAACTTCAGCTTCATTTATAATATCGAGGTTAACTTTAACTTTTCCTGTATTTGTAAATTTGATTGCATTATCTAAAAGATGATAAAATATACTTCTAACTGAATTATAATCGGCATAAACATTAATGTTTTCGTATTTGGCAGTGTACCACAAAACAATATTCTTGTCTGCTGCAGTCTGTTCAAGTTCGTTTATTACAGTTGTAAGGCAATTTACAATATTAAAATCCGAAAATTCTGCCTGATACAAACCGCTTTGAATTTTTGCAATTTCCACTATTGAATCTATCGTTTTAATAAGTCTTTTGCTGCTTTGTTCTATATAAGAAATCCTTTCAAAGACGTGGGGCGAAAGTTTATCGGCAAGATTTTCTCGAATTAATTCCGCAAAATTCACAATAGAGTTCACAGGAGTACGGATTTCGTGGGACATTTGCGCAAGGAATTCTGTTTTCAGTTTATCCGATTTTTCAGCTTCTTCTTTAGCCAGGATAATATCTTTTTCGTAAAGTTTTTGCTGTGTTACATCGCGTAAAATTACAAGTACGGTTTTTTCATCATTCCGGATAAGCCGGCACTCGTAATATTTTTCAGTTCCGTTTAATCCGAATTTATAATCGAATTTCATAAGTTTATTCAGTTTAACCATCTTCATTACATTATCAAACAATAAATCAGCAAATCCATGCGGAAAAACTTCTTTGATATTTTTACCGATATTATCCGCTATATCCGAAAAATGCATAATATCTTCGCAATAGTGGCATCCTTTAAGCCGTCCGTCAATTGACACCTGCATTAACGGGTCTGGAATTGCATTTAATATTGCTTTAATTTTTGCTTCACTTTTTATTAAATCTTCCTGTGCATTTTTCTTTTCGGTAATGTCTTCTTCAATTGCAAGGAAGTGCGAAATTCTGTTATCTGTTGTCCGCACCGGCGTTACCAATGCAGATACCCATATAAATTCGCCGTTTTTGGTTTTATTAAGAAACTCTCCGCTCCAAATATTTCCGGCTGATATGGTATTCCACATTTTCTTGTAATCTTCATTATTTCGTTTACCCGATTTTAATATTCTCGGATTATTCCCTAGTGCTTCTTCTTTTAGAAATCCTGTTTTACTGCAAAAAGTCGGATTTACATATTCTATTATCCCGTCTGTATTTGTAATAAATATAATATGCGAACTTTGTTCTACTGCCGCCGTAAGCTTTTTAAGCTGTTTCTCGCTTTGCAGTTTTTCCGTAATGTCGTGAATTATTATAAAGAACAAATCTTCTGCTTCCGATGAAAAACGGCTTATATAAATTTCAACATCCTTTATAATACCGTTTTTCGCTTTATGTTTAATTGTATAATAAATTTTTTCGAGACTGATTTTATGGTTTTTAATGTTTTCAACGTCCGCATTAAGTTCGGAAAATTTTATTTTTACATTTTTATTAAAATCTTTACCGTAAAATTCTTTTGCCGAATTGTTCGCATCAACAATGTCGTCTGTTTTCCCATCAACTATTAAAAGTACAGCCTGATTATTTTCGAACATCAGATGATATCTTTTGCGCGAATCTTCAACCTGTTTAGTGCGTTCTGCAACTTCAGTTTCAAGCTTTCCAGCATAACGGGCTCTTTCAAAATAGATAACCAGGCTGAATATTATTATTCCGGTAAGAATAATCAGCGATAAAAAGAACCAAGTTTCTTTATAAAATGGAATTTTTATATTAATTGTACCGGTTGCAATCGGACTGCTCCAGTTCCCTATAGCATCTTTAGCTTTTACCAGCAATTTATACTTTCCCGGAGGCAGGTTGGAATACTGTAAAAATTTCTGATTTGCAGGAATATTCTCAATCCATTCGCTGTCGTATCCGTCAAGTTTTACCGAATACCGGTTCAGTCTTTCATCAACAAAAGAACCAATATTTACCTTAAATATTAAATTATTATTATTGAATGAAACCGAATTATTTTCGAAAATGCTTATTCGTTTCCCTCCTGCTTCAACAGATTCAATACTTACAATTGGTCCTGAAAAATTATTATAATCAAATTCCAAGCTATAAACCGAAAGACCGTTATCGGTACCGATAAGAATATTTTCGCTGCTCTGAATAATTGAATTTACACCAATTTCCAAACCTGCAAGCCCTTGTCTGGGACCATAATTCGTCATTTTTGTCCCATTATATTTATATACTCCCGAACTGGTACCAATCCATAATGTGTTATTTTTATCGGGGAAAAGAGCATAAACCGCTTCCTGTAAATTTTTCCCGCCGATTTCAAAACTCTGCAAATCATTTCCCTGAATTGAAGCTATCCCTTCAGCCGTGCCTGCAAATAATATGTTACCAATAACAACTACTGTGTAAACAGTATTGTTAGAATAAACTTCTTTCGAAAATATCTGCTGCCATTTATTATCTCTGTTAAAACGAATAATACCATCGCCGTTTGTTGCAATATAAATATTACCTTTATCTGCTGTTATATTATTTATTTTAATTCCATCAAAATTTTCGGGCAAAGGAATTTTGATAAGATTAAACCCATTTATTTCGTAAAGCGAAGCATCGGTAACACAATAAATTTTTCCGGAATTATCCTCCGAAACTGCAACAGCTTTTTCATTCTTGTGTTCTGCCGGGTTAATCCATTGTATTTTATCATTATTTAAATACCCGAATCCGTTTGCGGAAGACGACACAATTATTCCGTTTGAAGTTTTATATAAATTAGCATATTCCGAACTTTTGCTGATACGCAGATTAGTTATAGGAAATTTTATGCTGGAAATTTTCGATCCGTGCAGTACAGAAATTCCTTCTGGATGTCCTGCAAATATTTTTCCTTCAAAACTAATTAAAGACGTAACTTTGTCGTTAAGCAGATTTTGCATCTGGGTATAGTTACTGAAACGGAAACTTGCAACTTTATTTACACCTTTATTTCCTGCAATCCACAGATTCTTTTCCATATCTGCAAAAACTTCATTTGCTCTGTCGGCAGATAACCCGTTATCGCTGCTTAATCTTTTTATATTTTTGTCCTCTTTATCCCATAAAATAATTGCATCGCTGCCGCCTAAAACAAGAGAGCCGAAAAAATCATCAATAAAGATTTTTTCCGGAGAATAACCTAATTTGTGAATAATCATTTTTGTATCGGAAATTTCTGCAATTTCACTTTCTCCCAAAAAGTATATTCTTCCTTTCGCATCAATGCTTATATCTTTAATTTTAAAATTTGCTGGTAATTTTTCGGATATGTTTAAAACAGGAAAGGTATTACCGTCCGACGTTGTGTACACAAGTTTTTCTGTAACAATATAGCATATCCGGTTAAATATTTTTAAAGAATTTATCCGGATTTTTGAAAGTTTTTGAACTAAATTCAGGTTGTTATCGGAAAGGACAAACAAACCGCCGCCATCCGAAGCGTATATAGGAATTGTTTTTTCATCTGTTTCGAATAACACAAAAGAAGTTACTGCTCCTGTATAAAATTCAAGAGTATCTGAACTGAATATTTCATTCCACGAGTTTCCGTTGTAATTAGAAACACTAAGATTATCATTATCGGAAATTGCCCATATATTGCCATTGCTGTCGTTGGATATAAATTTATATTCTTTTTTTGCCGAGGGGTTATTCTGCTTGAAATACGTCCATTCTGTGCCATCGTATTTTGTTATGCCCGATTTTGTAGAAAACCACATATTTGCATTTTTATCCTGGCAGACATCAAAAACAATGTTACTTGGAAGTCCGTCTTCTTTAAGATATTTATGAACAAGATATGTTTGCGCTTGCAAATATATGGGGCTAAACATAAAATAATTTAAGAGGAGAAGAAAGTAGTATATGTTTTTTTTCATTATCTGCTTATAACAATTTGCAAAATTGCATTTATTCCACAAATAAAGATTGAAAAATTATTTCACTTTGTAAAGGATTTACTTTTTGTTTGGAAGTTTAATTTTTGTAAGCATCTTTAATTTTTTGTTGAATATTGAGAAAGAAGACAATTTTTAAATATTACTGAAAATACAGTTCCTTTCCCTTTTTTGCTTTTTACTTCTATTTCTGCTTCATTTAAATCTGCAAATTTTTTTACTAAAGCCAAACCAAGTCCGTTGCCATCGTATTTTCTGGTATAACCCCTTTCTTCCTGCAGAAACACAGAAAATAATTTAGGAATATATTCTTCCGATATTCCGATGCCTGTATCTTCAATTTCAACAACAAGTTTATTCAAATTGAGTGAATAGAGTTTACAAGCAACCCCGCCGTAATCAGTAAACTTAATTGCATTTTCAATCAGGTTTAAGAATATCTGATTCACAGAATAGTAATCGCATATAACATTGGGATTTTCAATTTCACAATAAAAATCAAGCTTAATACCTTTAATTTGAGCAAGATTCTGGAATTGAGCAATAATCGGGATAAGGATGTCGTGTTGCAGATTGCATTTTTTAAATTCAAGATATTTTTCGTAATTATGTATCTGCGACATATTTAAAATCATATCAATCGTTCTGATAAGCCTTTTGCCGCCTCTTTCTATCATCAAGAAGGAATCGTTAAGTTCATCGGTAACGTGAGGTTTTAAGTCGTTTTTCAGCAATTCCGAAAAACTTAAAATTGAATTTATAGGTGTGCGTATTTCGTGAGAAATCTGGGTTAAAAATTCCGATTTCAATTTGTCCGATTCTTCGGCTTTGTTTTTTGCTTTTATCAACTCATCCTGAATTCTTCTTCTTTCAATAACATGTGCAATCTGTTCAGCAACAAATTCAAGAATTTCTTTTGTCTGTTCGGTAAAAGCGTTTTTACCCGAAAAACTGAACAAAGCGATTATCCCAATTATTTTTTCTTTGATGTATAAAGGAACGCCTATCCATACTTCAGGTATATTTTTAATATTATCAATTTTCCCGAGAGCCGATAATTTGATAATTTTTTCTTTGTTTACAAGTAACGACATACCTGTATTGAGAACAAAATTAAGCAGGCTTTCAAATTGAAGATTATCGTACTTGGAAAAAAGTTCACCCGAATGATTTTTTTCAATATAAGAGAATTTTCCTGTTGCTTCATTTATTAGTCCGATATAAAAACTATCTGCCGGAATAATTTCGTTTAAGGTTTCGCAAATGTTATTATAAATTTCAAAAGTATTTTGCGATAGACCTGACTGGTGGGAAATTTCCAGAAGTACAGATTGGATAACTTCGTTTCTTTTAAATTCAGTAATGTCTGTAATTGTCGTTAATCTGTAAAACTCGCTTTCCGATGCCTTAATTCGTTTTTTTGCAACTTTAAGATAGATTTCCGAACCATCTTTTTTGCGAAATCGTGTTTCACCGTCAACGGAAATACCGGTTGAAAGAATTTCATTCAATTGATCGTACGACGATTGGACTTTATCGAAAGGAATAACTTCTGAAATTGACTTGCCTTTCAGCTGATTAATTTCAAGATCGTATAAATTACAGTAAGCTTGGTTTACATAAACAAATATTCCGTTTTTATCAACAACGCTAATTCCTATATCTGTAATTTCAACTATGGATTTAAAGAATTCGTTAAAATTATTTGAATGAACATCAGCGAAACCATTATAATTCAAAGGGCAACTCCAAAACCAATATCGGATATTTATATATTATTTAAAATCTTGTGGTTAAAAATATCAGAATATATTAAACTTCACAACATAAACTGTAATTCAAGAGTAAATTTTTTCTACATAATTAAATATGGTATAAATTTTTCTCTTTTATGTTGTAGCAAATCACAAATATTCCAAAAATCCGCATTCCTTTAATCGGTTTTAGATATTTCTATGAAGCAGTTTTTAAGATATTTTTTGCGGGCAGTAAAATATAAAGTTATGTAATATAAAATCGAAAGCAATAAACCCGATAAAAAAGATATCAGGTCTTTGATACCTGAGTTTTTAATAAAATAATCCGAAATAATTATTCCGGTAATAAGCAAGACAAGAGGAATGCCGTAATAAAGCAAGGAAAATAATACTATTTGCGAGCCCTTTACAGATATTTTAACTTCATCACCTTTTTTAAAATTTTTGTTGGAACGCACTTCAATAATTTTTTTTATTTCGCAGGGATTACAGAATATTTTCGCGCTGCAATCTTCGCAATTTACGTTTGAATTGATTTGGATGCGTATTTTCTCTCCGGATTTTTCTAACACCTGCCCTTTTTCAGCTAATTGCTCGTTAAACATCAATTCAGCTCAATTTTTTCAAATTTACGATGGCACCAGTCTTGCATTTATCGAAAGGGATTAATCCTTCATCCAGCTTATCATAATTAATAACTGGCAAATATCCCCTCATCTCAATACCTCCCTCAGATTTTCTGGCACAAATGCCGCAGCCAATACAAGCAACCGAACATACTTCTTTGGCAGTCTTCGGTTCATCCTGATTTTTACAAAGGACAAATACTGTTCTGGTGGCAGGATGCATCTCAATAACATTGCGCGGGCATACTTTTGCACAAATACCGCATCCAGTGCAAATATCTTCCAATATTTCAGGCAAACCGTTATCGTTCATGTACATTGCATCAAAAGGACATGCATTAACACAATCTCCGCCGCCTACACAACCGTAAGCACACAGCTTATCGCCTCCCGAAATTATTGTAATTGCTTCGCAGCTTACCGGACCCAGATATTCTGTCATTTTCTTAACAGCTTCTTTGTTTCCTCCGCGGCATAAAACACGGGGCAACATTTTTTCGGATACACCTTTTTCAACACCAAGTATTTGTGCAATTTTTTCCGCGGTTTCGTTTCCTCCAACGGGACAACCATTAATTTTAGCTTTCCCTTCAACAACATTTACAGCAAAATCGTAACATCCGGCTTTACCGCATCCTCCGCAGTTTGCTCCCGGCAAAACCTCAAAAACTTTTCCTATCAAAGGATTTTCAGTTACACGCAATTTTTTATCGGCAAATGCAAGACCCCCGGCAAATAATAATCCTAATCCGCCCATTGTTGCAATTGCTATTATTAATCCAGTTTCCAAAAAATACCTCTTATAATAGTCCCGAAAATCCCATAAAGGCAAGCGCTAGAATTCCGGCAACAATTAAAGTAATTGGCGCACCTTTAAAAGCATCAGGCACGTTAGCAAGTTCTAATTCTTCTCTAATTCCAGCCATTATTGTAATTGCCATTGTAAAACCGGTGCCGGCTCCTAATCCAAAAAAGATACTTTCAATAAATGAGTAATTTCTTAAAACAATAAAAAGCGCCAATCCCAAGATTGCGCAGTTTGTAGTAATAAGAGGCAAAAATATGCCTAATGCTCTGTATAAAGGCTGGCTAACTTTTTTTATAACCATTTCAACCAATTGAACAAGCGAAGCAATTACAAGAATAAAAGCTACATACTGCAAAAATTCGAGCTTGAACGGAAGCAAAATCATAAAATATATAAGCCATGATACAATTGCAGTAACTGTTAAAACAAACGTAGTTGCAATTCCCATAGAAAATGCAGATGATATTTTATTTGAAACTCCAATAAAAGGACATATCCCTAAAAAATAGGAAAGAACGAAATTATTAATTATGGCAGCCGAAATAAATATCAGAATCACTTCCATTTAAGATGCCACCTCCGAAAGTAAAACACTTTCCTTTTTTTTGCCGATGATTTCCTCAATCATTTTTTCTTTTTTTATTCGCTTTTTCCGGATTGAAATTTGATTGATTGAAGCCAATAAAAGTCCGTATGTTATAAAAGCGCCTGCCGGTAAAATCATAACAAGCCAGGGATTAAATTCTGCAGGTAATATTCCGAAATTGAAAATTTTCCCCGACCCGATTAATTCCCGGATTGAACCTATAAGTGTTAATGCTAACAGGAATCCGGTTCCATTTCCCAAAGCATCTAAAAATGAACGGAATATGGTATTCTTTGATGAAAATGCTTCTGCCCTTCCAAGAATTATGCAATTAACAACAATAAGAGGAATATATGGGCCCAGTTCTTTACTTAGTTCCGGAAATCGCGCTTTCATTACAAGATCTACAATGGTTACAAACGATGCAATAATTACAATATATGAAGCTATACGTACTTGCGAAGGAATCAGTTTCCGAATCATTGAAATTATCACGCTGGAAAAAACTAGGACGAATGATGTTGCCAAAGCCATAGCAATTCCGTTAACAGCACTTACTGTGACAGCCAGAGTAGGACAAGTTCCTAATAACTGTCTGAAAGTAGGATTTTGATCAAGAATTCCTTTAACAAATTCGCGCCAATATGATATTCTAATCACTTAATTTTCCTCTTTAACAATTTCCTGAAGTTTTTTTATTCCTTCATTTAAAATTTTAACAACACTTTTAGAAGAAATTGTGGCTCCGGTTATTGCTTGAATTTCATTTGGATTTTCAGCAGGTTTGCCTTTTACACAGCCAATTTTCGGCAGCACCTCTAAACCGACAAATTGTCCTGAAAAACCATTATCAGTTATTTTGCTTCCTAAACCAGGGGTTTCTGTTTGTTCCAGTATTTTTATTCCTGTAATCTTTTCAATATCGGGGGATAATCCTGCCATTAATTTAATTTTTCCCTGAAAACCATTCCCTTCACAAGGAAGAGCATAACCGGCAAGTTTGTTTTTATTATCGAAAACTTCAAAATATTTTAATTTCCCAGATGTTTTTGTTTTATAATCGGAAGCACCCGGAATAACTTGGAATATTGCATCTTTTGTTGAATTGTCGCTGTGTTCGCGGATATAGTCTTCCGACCATTTATTAACAGCAAACAATACCCCCCCCGAAATAACACCAATAAGCGTTAAAGTTATAACCATTTTAAGTGTATTATTCATCTTTACCTCCAAATATTAACGGTACTGTAAATTTGTTTATCAACGGTACAAAAGCATTCATCAACAGAATCGAATACATTACTCCTTCGGGAAGTCCCCCGAAAACTCGGATAACAATAACTAAAAAGGCAATCCCAAATCCATATATCCATATTCCTTTTGCAGTCAGCGGCGAAGTAACCCAATCGGTCGCCATAAAAAACGAGCCGAATAAAAGTCCGCCTGCAAGAATATGGAATATTGGATCGGGTGTTTTTCCCATTAAATAAAATATGCCGGAAAAAACCAAACTGCCTGTAATAATTGAAAATGGGATTCTCCAATTAACAATCTTCATAAAAACTAAAAATATTCCTCCTGCAATAATAGCAATTGCCGATGTTTCGCCGAGCGAGCCGCCGGTATTTCCTAAAAACATAGGAAATATATCTGTAATAACTTTATCGAATTTATACGCTGATAAAGGTGTAGCCCCTGAAAATGCATCAACTGGAAATTCTGTTTTCACCCAAGTTGTCATAGGAACAGGAAATGCAGCTTGAAGGAAAGCTCTCCCCACTAAAGCAGGATTAAAAATGTTGCAGCCAAGTCCGCCAAAAACTTCTTTTCCAATCACAATAGAAACAACTGCTCCAATTGCTGTAGAACTAAGTGAAAAATCCGGCGGAAGTATAAGCGCAAGTAAAAGACCTGTTAAAAATGCACTTCCGTCTGATAATGTTGATTCCTGCTTTCTAATTTTTCTTACTGTAAATTCTGCGGAGGCAGTAAAAAAAATGCTTGTTAAAATTATCAAAAACTGTCTTGCTCCAAAAAAAACCAGCGAAGATATAACACAGGGTAGTAATGCTATTATAACATAAAGCATTGCTTTTTTTGAAGATAAGTCGGAATGAATATGCGGCGAACTGGTTAATTTAAGCTTAAGCTGTTTCTTTTCAATAATTTCCATCATTCTTAAAATTTTCCTATTTAAACAGTTTTTTTCTGCTGGTTTAGTTTAAGCAGACTTTTTTTACCAATTCTTATCCACTGGACTAAAGGAATGTTAGCCGGGCATCCGTATACGCAGGAACCGCACTCCATACAACTGTTAATTCCTAAACTTTCTGCTTCCTCAATTCTTCCCAGCTGCGAAAGCTTTGCCAAACGGGTAGGCAGCAGATTCATTGGACAAACCTGAATGCATTTTCCGCAGCGCAGGCAGTTTGTTTCCTGATGAGAATGGATTTCACTTTCAGTAAGCACGATAATTCCGGAAGTAGCTTTCATAACAGGAGCAGACAATTCATACTGCCCCACGCCCATCATAGGACCGCCGGCAATAATTTTCACAGCATCCTGCGTAAGTCCGCCGCAAAAATTTATTACTTGCTCTAAAGGTGTTCCTATTTTCACTTTTAGATTTTTTGGATTCTTTATCCCTTTGCCAGAAACTGTTAACCAAGTGTACAAAGGAGGATTTCCTTTAACAACAGCTTCATAAACCTCTACTGCAGTCCCTACATTTTGAATAACCGCGCCTACCTCAACAGGAAGTTTGCCGGGAGGAACTTCTCTTCCGGTAACTGCTTTAATAAGCATTTTTTCGGCGCCTTGCGGGTATTTCGTTTTTACAGATTCAACAAATATTCTATTCTCATTTTCAACTAATTTGCTTAAAATATTTATTGCATCTTGTTTATTCTCTTCAATTCCTATAATTCCGGTTTCTGCACCGGATGCTTTCATCGATATTTTCAAACCGGCAATAATATCAGCAGGTCTTTCTAACATCAGTCTGTAATCGCGGGTTAAGTATGGTTCGCACTCGCAACCGTTAATAATTAAGTATTCTATTTTTTTTGTTGCCGGCGGACTCAATTTCACAAAAGTGGGAAAAGCTGCCCCTCCCTGTCCTACAATTCCGGCAATTTTAATCCTTGTACGAATTTCGTCAAGTGATGCATACTCAGGATTTATCGGATCATATTTACGAATTTCACCGTTATCCGATTTCGATATAAAGATGCATTCTTTTTGAAAACCGCTAACAGTTGAATTCATTCCGATTTTTTCAACTTTACCGCAAACAGAGCTTAATACCGGTGACGATATATAACCGTCAGCTTCGGCTATAACTTCGCCGGCAGCAACAATTTTTCCTTTTTCGGCAATAATTTTAGCTGGTCTTCCTATGTGCTGAACGGTTGGGAGCACTATCATCTCGGGATCTGGCATTGTTTCTAAGGGCAGGTCTTTGGTGATTTGTTTTTCTTCGGGCGGATGAATTCCGCCGTTAAAGGTTCTTATATTTTTGAAAAAATTCATTTTAAATAAGATACGGCTGTTATTAAAAGATAAAACAATCTTTTGAAATTTAATGAAATCATCTGAATATTCATACAAGTTTAATTTTTTTTGAACTCATATTCTTATAATAAATAGTCTGAAATATTTATTTTTCTTCTTTTATTTAATAACTTGTTTTTGAAAATATATTTCACTGAGAAATAAATGAGAAAATCCGTTATAATATTTTTTATTTTGCTTTCAGTTTCAAACTATGCGCAATTTTCGGTAAATGGGATTATTATTGATTCGAAAAAAAAAGAACGCATTCAAAACGTAAACATTTCCGAATCCGGCGGAAAAAATACTACAAGCGATGTATCAGGATATTTTTATTTTCGAAATATCAAATCAGGTTTTATAAAATTGCATTTTTCACATATAAATTATGAACCTGATTCTTCATGTGTTGAAATTTATTCGGATACTGTTTTAACTATTTATTTATCACCCAAAACAATCAGTCTTAAAGATGTTATTGTAACTTCGGGTAAATTTGAGCAAAAAAAAGAAGATTTAACTTATTCTTCAAGCATAATAACTGAAAAGGACATCTTTAAATCTCCTTCAGCTACTGTTTCTGAATTATTAAAAAACGAACCGGGACTGGCTCTTATCCGTGATGGAAGCTGGAGTACCGAACTTAATATAAGAGGATTAAGCCGCTCGAACATTGTAACAATGGTTGACGGCAACCGTATTGAAACTGCCACAGATTTAAGCGCAAGATTATCAATGATTGATGTTTCGGATATCGAAAGGATTGAAGTTATTAAGGGCGCAGCATCTTATCTTTACGGCAGCGGAGCTACAGGCGGAATGATAAACGCGATTACTAAAACAGCAGTCTATAAAGAAAATTTTTATATCAACGGAAGCACCGTCAGCTCTTTCAACTCGGTTAACAATAATCTTTCTAACAACATATCGCTCTTTTCCGGTAACAATTTTTTCCGGACAAAACTAAGCGCGTCATTCAGAAAGGCCGGAAACACAAAAACCCCGTCTTCTGTGCTTAGAAACAGTCAATTTACAGATTACAGTTTTAATGCGGCTGTATCGTTTATTCCTTTTCAAAATAACGAAATAAGTTTTAATTTCCAGCAATTTAAAGCCGAAGATGCAGGAATACCCGGAGCTTACGGAGTTTTTCCGGATAATGCTTCTGTCCGCTACCCGGTTGAATTACGCAGATTGTTTTCTGTTTCCTATCAAATAAGTAATATCAGCGATTATTTTAATAGATTTTCAGTAAAATATTTCAATCAGTTTGTTTTGAGAGATGTTGAAAATATTCCAAACACTGTTCAAATTATTCCCGGACAGCCGGTAAGACGAGTGAGCGTGTTAAGTATAAATCCTTCGGCAGAACATAATACCAACGGTTTGCAGGCACAGATAAATCTGACCGATAAACGGTCTCATTATTTTATTGCAGGAATTGATCTTTGGCAGAGAAAATATAACGGGAAAAGAACCCGAGAACAGAAAATTGATTTTATTAATCCTGCAACAGGCGAAACTAACAATACTATTTATAAAACAGTTTTCGAAAAACCTTTGCCCGATGCTGTTTACTCGAATGCCGGTATGTATTTCCAAGATGAAATAAAAGTGACAGATAAAAACCTGCGGATAATAATAGGCGGAAGGTACGACCTAATAAAAATAAAAAATAATGAAGTGAGCAGCCCTTTATATGAAATTAATAACGGAATTGTTAATTATAACCCTCCAGGACAAACCAAGCTTTGGAGCAGCAGCAGTTCAATTAACGATTCGTACGTTTACAATTTGGGCATTTTGTGGTCTGCCTCCGATAATGTTGTATTTTCATTTAATGTTTCACGCTCTTTCAGGTCTCCTTCGCTCGAAGAAAGGTTTCAATATATCGATTTAGGAAACATTCTTCGTTTGGGTAATCCGTATTTAAAACCCGAAACAGGTAATTTTTTTGATTTTGGGATCAGGCTTAAAAATAAAAATGCAAATTTTAACGGAAGTATTTTTGCTAATTTTCTCCGCGAGCTTGTTAGTGAAAAACCAGCGGTATTTGAAGACAGAAATGCATTTGTAAAAGTAAATATAGGTAAGGCTTTTTTATATGGTTACGATTTCGACTTTTCGGCACAAATTTCTGATAAATTTACAATTTATGGAAACTCATCATTTGTAAGAGGCGAAAACGTTAAAGACAAATCTAATCTGCCTCAAATTCCTCCGTTAAAGGCTGTTACCGGAATCCGATCGGATATTTTCTCTGAAGTTGAAATTGATTTTTCGGGATCATTTATCCACAGCCAGTATAAAACAGCTCCAGGTGAAATTTATTCAACAGGTTACGCATATTACAACTTATATTTAACCTCTGGTAAATTTTACTTCGGATTAGTAAATTGTCTTTTTTCGGCAGGCATTGAAAATATTTTTAACCGCGAATACCGCGATCATCTTTCTACAAGCCGCGGATTAGTTAAAAGTGAACCCGGACGGAATTTTTACTTTAAGATAAACTTAACCTGGTAAATAAATGCTCTGGTTTTCAATAGCCCTTTTATCATCTTTTCTTTCAGCTTTTGCAGCCATTACGCAAAAAAAAGTACTGCTTAAAAGAGATCCGCTTGAATTCTCGTTTCTTCTTTCGGCTGTAAATTTACTTTTTTCAGTTCCGTTTTTCTTTTTTATCGATTACCGTACAATTAATTCTGCAAATATGATTGTCCTTTTTGTTAAATCTGTTTTGGGGGTCGGCGCTTTTTTATGTGTAATGACTGCTTTGAAAAATTTGGAAATAAGCAGAGCTCTTCCTTTGCTTGCTTTAACACCGGGCTTTGTTGCTGTTTTTGCATTCTTTTTACTGGGCGAATCTCTTGCCATTTCCGAAATAGCCGGATTGGTTTTGCTTACAGCCGGGACATACATCCTTGAAAGTAAAAACTTAAAGGATTTTTCCACACCTTTAAGTTTATTTCTTACCTCCAAAGTCCATAGGATAATTCTTTTAGCATTGCTGCTTTTTACAGCTTCGTCAATTCTCGACAAAGTTTTATTGATAAAATTGAACCTTACTCCTGTTGCTCTCACAGGAATTCAGCATTTATGGTTTGCGTTGCTTTTTGGAGCTGTCTTTTTATTAAAATCAAATAGCAATGGAATAAAATTTTCGAAACCGATCTTATACGATGCCGGGTGGATTTCGCTTATTTCTATTTTAACTATCGGATACAGATTTACACAAGTGTTAGCAGTAAATCTGGCTTCGGTTGCCTTGGTTTTATCTGTAAAACGGACATCGGTTTTATGGGCAACTTTGATAGGAGGAAAAATATTTAAGGAAACTCAATTATTAAAAAGAATAATTGCAGTTTGTTTTATTCTTGCGGGACTTTTACTGATTTTAAGAGAATAAATTACAACCCGATCAGTTCATTATCAATCAGACGTGTTGCCCCTATTTTACAAGCGATTAAAATATAGTAAGAATTCCCTTTATCAAGAATTTCAATTTCCTGGAAACTCTTTTCTTCAACAATTCGGATGTACTGAAGTTCTGCAGAATCAACTTTGCTGTACAAACCTTTCATTCCCGAAATAATTTTTTTAGTGTTCCTTTCACCCGATTCAATCATCTTAACGGCTGAATCGAGTGATTTTCTTAACACCAACGCATCTTTTCTTTCTTTACCCGACAAATAAACATTGCGCGAACTCATTGCCAGCCCGTCAATTTCACGAATAATCGGCGCAACAATAACCTTAATCCCGAATTGCAAATCATCCGTCATCCTTTTAATAATTGCTGCCTGCTGAGCGTCTTTCCTGCCGAAAACGGCAACATCCGGTTTAACGCAATTAAATAAAATGGATACTATTGTAGTTACTCCCTTAAAATGCTCGGGTCTGAATTCGCCTTCCTGTTTTTTTGTAATTTCTTCAACTTCAACATAAGTCTGGTAATTTTCGGAATAGATTTCTTTGGCTGACGGGAAAAATACGGCATCAACTTTTTTTTGTGATAAAAGCTCAATATCTCGTTCAAAGTTTCTGGGATATTTACTAAAATCCTCATTTTTCCCAAACTGCGTCGGATTCACAAAAATTGAAACAACAACAGCATCGCACTTTTCGGAAGCTGCATCAACCAGCGATAAATGCCCTTCGTGCAAATATCCCATAGTAGGGACAAGCCCGATTGTTTTATTTTCAGTTTTTAAATTGAGTGAATATTCACGCATTTGGGCGCAGGTTTCAATAATTTTAATTTGGTTTTTCATAGTTTTCAGGTCAGATATTCGAGAAGCAATGATATTTTATTTTTTAAGTCTTTACGGTTAACTATAAAATCGATAAATCCTTTTTCAACAAGAAATTCAGATTTCTGAAATCCGGCAGGCAAATCGCGTCCGATTGTTTCTTTTATAACGCGTGGTCCGGCAAAACCAATAAGAGCATTCGGTTCAGCAATATTTACATCGCCAAGCATAGCATAGCTGGCAGTAATTCCACCGGTTGTTGGATCGGTTAACACTGATATATAAGGGATTCCTGCATCTGCAAGTCTGGCAAGACGCGAACTGGTTTTTGCCATCTGCATAAGCGAAAAAGCTCCTTCCATCATTCTTGCCCCGCCGCTGGAAGAAATAATTATCAACGGGATTTTATCTTTATATGCTTTATCGGCAGCACGAGCAATTTTTTCTCCTACAACCGATCCCATACTTCCGCCGATAAATTTAAAATCCATAACTGCTATAGCTATTTTCTTTCCGTTTATCTTTCCGGTGCCGGTTTTTACAGCATCATTTAATTTTGTTTTTTTGATGGAACTTTTAATCCTGTCGGAATACTTTTGTGTGTCGGTAAAATCAAGAGGATCAGCAGAAATCAACTTTCTATCCATTTCGCTGAAAGAATTTTTGTCAAGCAGAAAAGATAAATATTCGTCGCTGCCTATTCTGAAATGGCTTCCGCATTTTACGCATACCCATAAATTAAGCTCGAATTGCTTTTTATGCATTATTTCATCGCAATCAACACATTTCACCCATTGTCCGTCGGGAATATTTCGTTTTTGGCTTTTATCCGAAATATTTTTTTTTGTGCGTTTGAACCAGCCCATCAGTTTTTCCGTTTAACAATTTCACCGGTAATTGTAATTGTTTCTTCCTCAGAATTTTCGGCATCCGAAAAAATTTTAATTCTTTCTGTTACCAATCCTGAACGTCCTTTTGTATTAAACTTAATTTTAAGTGAAGCACTTTCGCCGGGCTGAATTGTCTGTCTATCTATTTTCACAGTAATTTTATCAGTAGTAGGAGTAATCTTACTTATATTTAGTATTTTTTTGCCTCTGTTGGTTACTACAACTTCGTAATTCAGCTTCTGACCCTCGGCAACTTCATTTACGCTGAATAATTTTCTGTTTAAAAATATTATTGATCCGGTTATTTCTTTTTCTATAACATTGGCCGCAAATTTTAAACGGATTTCCGAATTCTCGGGATCATTAGATTTAACATAAACATATTTTTCTGTTTTACCAACACGGCCTCTTGTGGAATAAATTACTTTTATTTTCGTAGTTTCATTCGGAGCCAATTCGTTCTTTTCCGGTTTTACTGCAGTACATCCGCAGCTTGCTTTAACACTTTGAATAATAAGTTTTTCATTTCCGGTATTTGTAACAATAAAATCGTATGAAACATTTTCGCCTTCAATTACATCTTTGAAATCAAAAAACACTTCATTAAAAGAAATTTTTGGTCCGTTTAACTGAGCTGAGACAGCAGAAATAAAAGCTAAAAAGATTAAAATTATTTTTTTCATAATCATACCTTCGGATTGAAATTTTTCAAATAATACGGTTCTAAATAATCATATTCCAAACTTAATAAATCCTTTCCAAAAATATAAGCCCATTTTGCAGTAAAAAAAGCTGAAGAAGATGATATTTTAACAGAACCTTTAAAATCGCTGTTTCCGTAAATAATTTCATCCTTTTCAATAACATCGGGAAAATTTATATTACTAATTATTTGAACATCTGTAATTTGTCTGTAATTTCCTGAAGAAGAAATAAATTTCTGATAATACAATTCGTCGCGGCTAACCTTGTTTGCAATTAGAAATTTTATCCCATCTGGAAGAAAAGTACAAATCTGCAAAGCAAGCGAATAAAAGGATGGTACCGGCACAATAGGGATTGATGCGCCGCAAGCTATTCCTTTTGCTAAAGAAAAACCTATCCTTAATCCGGTAAATGAACCAGGACCAGAAGAAACTGCAATACACGATAAATTCTTAATTTCTATTTTTACATCTTCAACAAGACTATTTATGAATAATGGTAATTTTTCGGAATGAACGTGTTTTTGAAGTGTGTTTTTTTCGGCATAATGGTTTTCGCTAAAAAAAATTGCTGCGCTGCACAACTCCTGAGAAGATTCAATTGCTAATATAGGTGTCTTTAATTTATTCAATTGTAATTTTTCTTTTATTATTTTCTGAGTACGTAATTATAATTTTAATAATATCTTTAGGTAAAATTTCGGGGAACATATCAGCCCATTCAATGAATGTAATTGTATTTCCAGACATTAAATATTCTTCAAATCCTATATTGTAAAGTTCCTCTGGATTTTTTATCCGGTAAAAATCAAAATGATTTACATTTATTTTCCCAGAATACTGATTAACTATTGAAAATGTAGGACTTGTAACATCGCTTATTTCCCATTTTTCGCAAAGTGATTTAACAAGAAAGGTTTTTCCTGTGCCAAGCTGACCTACCAACGCAATAACATCGCCCGGTTTCAATTTTTGGGATATATCGCTGGCAATAAGTTTAGTTTCATTTTCGGAAGAAGAGATGTATTCGGATGTGGCAATCGTCATTTTTTTGGCACCATTTTAATAACCGGTAAAATCATTTCCTCCATCGAAATACCACCGTGTTGAAAAGTATCTTTGTAATAGTTCTGAAATTTATGATATTCTGTTGGATAAATAAAATAGAAGTCCTCTTTCGAGATAATATAACTTACAGATAATCCTCTGTAAGGCAATTTATATTCTTCGGGATTTTTAATAAATAAAGCGTGTTTTTCATCTACTTTTAAATTTCTTCCGAATTTAAAACGCAATCCTGTAGAAGCTTCCCGGTCGCCAATAACCTTTGCTGCACGCATTGCGCGAATACTTCCGTGATCGGTAGTAATAAATACTTTTGCTCCGGGCATACCGGATATTACTTTAAATGTGTTAAAAAGAGACGAATGCATAAACCAGCTGTTTGTAAGCGATCTGTAAGCCGGTTCGTCAGGAGAAATTTCCTGAAGTATTTCAGAATCCGATCTACCGTGAGCAACCATATCCAAAAAGTTAACAACAACAGACATAAAATGAGTTTTTTTGTGCGAATGAATATTTTGTTCAAAAGAGCGTCCTACATCGGGATCGATAATTTTAATAAACTTCAAATCGGTTTTCAACTTTATCCGCTTTCTGTTCAACAATTCTTGTAAAAGTTCTTTTTCATATTTATTCATACTGTTTTCATCGTCATCGTTCCCTTTCCAAAAACCAGGAAAAACCTTTTCTATTTCAGATGGATATAATCCGCTGAAAAGAGAATTTCTTGCATAAGGTGTTGCTGTAGGCAAAATAGAACAGTAGAAATTTTTACTGAAATTGAAATAGTCTTTAAGGTGGTTTTCCATTATCAGCCATTGATCGTAGCGAAGACAGTCAATTACAAAAAGGAAAACAGGTCCGTTGCTTTCACGGATTTCATCAAATAAATATTTGTCAAGAATATCGGGGGTTAAATCTGGCGCATCTGCCGTTGAACCTTTTTTCAGCCAATTCTGGTAATTTGCTTCAATATACCGGCTGAACTCCTGATTGCATTCTTTCTTCTGGTCAATGAGCGTTTGGCGCAAACCTACTTCGGGATGCGCATCAAGCTCCATTTCCCAGTTCACAAGTTTAAGATATATTTCAACCCAGTCGTTAAAATCCAGATTCTCAAGAAGCATTCTGCTGATTGAAGCAAAATCCTGCAAATAATCCTTTGCTACATATTCCCCCGAGATTTTTTTCTGATCGAGTATTTTTTTACAGGTCATAAGAATCTGCGAAGGAAGAACCGGTTTAATCAAATAATCTGTAATCTTGCCGCCAATAGCGTCGTTCATCAGACTTTCTTCTTCGTTTTTGGTTACCATAACAACAGGAATGTTCGGATTTATATCTTTGATTTTAGAAAGAGTCTCGAGCCCGCCCATACCTGCCATCATTTCATCAAGAAAAATAAGGTCGTAATTTTTCCTTTTAACTTCTTCAACAGCATCCTGTCCGTTTGTAACCGTATCAACTTCATAGCCTTTATCGGTTAGAAAAATAACGTGTGAGCGCAAAAGTTCAATTTCGTCGTCAACCCAAAGCAATCTTTTTTTATTCATATTATCCTGATTTTTATTGTATTGAAATATGGACTTCAAGTCCGGCTTCATTGGTAACTGTTCCCGGAGTAGATGATGCGCCCTCGGGAGTAACAGACGATCTGCGGTAAAATATTGATAAAGTTACACGCGAACTCATAACATATTTAATAGTAGGTTCAATGGTTGTTCTTACAGTTCCTTCAAGAGGTTCCGGATCTTCTTGAAAATCTTTCATATCATAAACGAATGTTGTATTCTGACCGCGTGTGTACGAAACAGATACTGTCAAATCATTTTTAAGCGATATCCCGAAAAACGGAATTTCGAAACCTGATTTTGAAAAGTTTAACGATACATTAATATCTCTGTTATAATTTTCGTTAATTTTTTCATTTGCCTGACCAAGAACAAAATTGTTTTTTGTTATATATCTGAAATTTCCTGTTAAATCTCCGCCAAATAACTCCTTAAAAGTAAGATTAAGCCCTATTAAAGGATTGAATCCGTAAGATATCCGCTGGTCTGAAATTTCTTTAACTCCGTTTGCGCTTACCCTGTATCTTTCGGAATAGGATGAATTGTAAGAAGAGTTAATGGAAACACGTTTTGCAAATCCTTTGAATATGGAATATTTTTCAAGTCCGTTCCACGAAAAAGAGAAATTAGGACGCGGAACGTATTTTGCAACATCTCTTAAAAACGGAAGTTTCGAAAGTAGCGGTAAACTTTCAAAACCGTCGACAAATGCATTTGAAAGATTTTCTTGTCTGTTGTTGGAATTATCTCTGTCGTATTTTTCGTTTACGGTTTTAATACCGCTTTTAAATACCGATAGCATTAAACTCGGCGGCATTGAAAAAAATGATCTTTCCAAATCTCCGGAAATAACTGTATGCCCAATACTTTCAACACCATCTTTGTCGGTGCTGATATTAACTGTTTTATTAATACCCCAATTTACTTTCCAATCTATGTTTAATGAAGCTCCTTCCCATAATGGTCTTGAGGTCTTAAGGTTAATTCTGTTTGTCTGAACAAAATTATTCGTAAGGTTGCCGTTAGGAGCTCGTGGTCCTACATTATTCGAAAAGCCGAACATAAAGCTGCGAGAAGGTCCGCCTCCTGAATTATAAGGTCCCCAAAAGTTGCCGAATCCTGTTTTTTCGGAAAGAAGACCGGAAGCTGTTAGACTGTTAGTTTGAGAAAAATCGATTCCAATATTTTCATAATCGAATAGCAGCCATCTTATTGAACTTTTTAAGAACCCTAAAGCAGCCGATAGGGATGAAGGTTTGTTTTCCAAAAGCAATTCTTCAGTATTTGATGTATCTGCAAGAGTTTCTGCAGGATTTGTTCCGGGTCTTCGCGGAGCAGATTTAGGTTTTGCTTTAGATGACCCCGATTTATCGTCGTCCGAAGCAAATAATGGGGCTGTCAACGATTTAAGCTTAAGAGACATGTTCAAAGTATAAGTGTTTCTATATCCTGCTGATCGTCCTAAATTTTTACTTGCTATACTGTTCTGCCAGCTATAATTTACATTATACCCCAAACCGACAGTAAAATATTTATCAAATCCCCACAACGACGGCATTTTAGGACTTGTTCTTAAATCGACAGTTTGGGAATAATTTAAATCCTTACCGAAAAATCCTGATTTAAACAAATCCCGCCAAATTGCACTTTCCGAACGGTCGAATGCTTCTTCTCCTATATTATATGTAAGAAGATGATTATATGTTGATGACACAGTTACATTGTAATTAGAAGATAAATTTAAAAGACCGCCTTCTGTAAATTTCCATGTAAATCCGGCATCTCTGTTGGCTTTAAAATCTCTGAACGGAGAAGGTTTAGAACCCTGCGAACGTAAAAGTGCATTCGATTGAGTACGATTTGCAGAAATGCCGGCTTTAAATGTTTGCGGAGTAAAATATACTTTATAATTCTTATAATCATTGAACAGTTTAAAAAACTCCCCAATCAAAGGGATATCTGCCGGTTTAAAAAAGTTTGCTCTTCCAAACTGAAGATCATATTTAATGCTTGCATTCCAAGTCCATTTTTTACTGTAAACAGTTGTGGGATTTCTTCCCCTCGAATTATTATAATTAAACCCGAAAGTAAGATTGTTTATTGTATTTTCCACATACCAGGCTTTGGAGGGGAAAACAAGCTTCAAATTTGTAACTGACCAGGTATAACTTGTATTTTTTGTTTCGGAATCTTTAATTAACTTTTCTGCCGCAGCTTCTGCATCTTCTTCTGTAGATCCGTCCTCAATCATATTCTGTTTTCTTATTTCGGCAGCTTTTTTTGTATTTATATCCGAAGCAGGAATGTAAAGCGGTTTGCTTATATTTTCGGAACGCGAATAAGATATACGCACATTGCTTTCTTTCATTGAAGTTGGTAAAAGTTTTGTTGCATTAAAACTGACATTGGCATTCCAGCTTTTCGAATCGTTTCTTGTTCCAAATCTGTCTGCCAATTTATGAAAATAAGGATCCTGAGCGCTGTAATTGAAAGAAACATCCATCAAATCAGCAAGTTTTAATGAGGCAGTTCCTGTATAAGCATAACCTTTAGTGTCATCTGCTCCTATTACTCTCAGCTCGTTTACCCAAATATCTCCCGAAACAGGATCGGATGTACCAATATTTCTGGGATTGTAAACACCGAAAGTAAAATATTCAATTCTGGTGAGTGTAGGGTTTCCTTTAACTCCGTAAAAGTGATTTAATGTACCTTCAACAGGTAAATAAGTAGTTTTGGTAACATTCAACCTGTCCTGTTTAAGTGCAGTAATTTTTTCGAAATCGATTTCAATTTCCTGCCAGCCTGCATGCAATGGCATTCTGTATTCATAAAAGTTCGAAGAATCTGTTCCAAAACGGAAATAAACTTCGGAATTGTAATTATTGGCGCTTCTGTAACGCGATATAATTCTGTCCTTATCAAATTGGGCGCTTATTGTATCTTGTCCGTGAATAAATAATTTCATTTTTTTATAATTAAAAACATCTAAAGGTCTGGGAAGTTTTTTAAAAGCTTCGCGGTTTTCGCCATCTTTTAATTCGCGGATTTTTAATAAAAGAGATTGTTCGTTTTTAAGAACTTCTTCTTCAGTCTGGGTTTTATCCTTTTCCCTTTTAATTCCCAACGGGAGATAATACTCCTGGCTTTCTTCAATACTTATAGTTGAAACAGTTAAAACAGTATCATCCTTTGTTGTTGTATTAGTTATCAATTTTTCCCACTGGGTTCCTGTAAGGTTAAACTCTACAAATCTTAAGTGCACTTCCTGGCTTGCGCCTTTAACCCAAAGTCTTAACGTTTCAACGTTTGTAAGACTTGGCGAACCTATCGAATCAATTGCATCTTTTAAAGGTATCCGGTACTGATACCAGCCATAGCCTCCGCCTTCCCCTGATATATAAGGATTGTTAACGGTAGCCAGATTAACTTTATAGCGGAAAAAATTATCAGACAAATCAGTAGTAGTATTTCTATTTAAATCTTCTGTATCCGGAATTCTTCCGCCGCCCGAAATATCCTGAGCATTACCCTGAGTTCCGTTAATAAATTCGTAATTTTCGTTGCTCAGCGGAATAAAATTATCATTCGAAGGGTCAGCATCCAGTACGAAATTTTTTATACCCAAATCACTTAAAATTTTTGTGTAATATGCACTTTCCTGCTCATCTGTCATTCCGTCTATACCGGTATCTTCGCTTTCTTCAAGTCTGTCATTTTTGTTTTTATCTTCGGTATCCAGATTCCTGTTTGCAATAACATCTTCGCTTATCATACCGAGATCAATATATACTTCGGCATTTTCCGTACCGCTTTCGTTTTTCATCCAGAATTCTATAAATTCAATTTTTTCATCAACAAGATTGGCAGCAGTGCTTGAAAGTGGACGCATCATCCCGCCCCAGTTTGAATCCTTCTGGGCAAGATCAGGATAAAAATTATATGTTCCTCTTTTATTAGGATCGAACATAAAATCCAACACTGTAATCATCTGGTCGTCCCTGCCGGCTTGTCTTCTGTCGCCCCATATATCTCTAATCGGAACACGAGCAGGCAGAATATTATACCAATATGATTTTGCCTTTCTTCTCATCATTTCGAAGTTTGTCTGATTTTCGGAATTTCCGTATAATTGAGCCGGTATCGAAATATCTTTCCATCCTGAATAATTTACTCCTAAAGGAATCGTTCTTTTTGCTCCTTCAAAATCGTCGATGTAGGCAATACTTGCATCCTTATCGCTGGCAACTTCGCTTTTCTTTGTATTCGGGTCAGGGTTCATATAAGCTATTTCGCCGCTTAATGATAACGAAGAAGGAGCATTTGTAGAGATAATATTATCGAGACCTTTTGTAAGAAACGGCATATTTATAAGAGTTTTAAAATCAGCGCCCATAATTGTATTGCTTATAGGTTCTTCTCCTATTCTTACCTTATCGCTCAGGGTTTCCTGATTAAGACTGAGCAATGAAAACCCGAGCTGGGTTTCTTTGTTAAAAGTATATAACGCCCTTAATCCCACAAGAGTTTTAGATGCAAGAGAAAAAAGATCGTTTTCTTCGTAACTTATTGATAAACTTGCTCCCGGAGCCAAGGCTTCGGCATTTCTAATTTTAACCTGTCCGATATTATAATCAACTATGTAATCCGATCCGGGCGAAAGTTCGCGTCCGTTAAGTTTTACTTTAACTGAATTTTCAACTACGTTAAACCCGATTTGGTAAGTGTCGTTGGCTTTCCCTGTAAATTCGCCTTCCAGTATAAATTTGTTTTTTTCAATATCCTTCCGTGTTTCAGATTTCAATTGTGTATATATTTCAGGAAAATTATATTTGCTGGTATTTTCGCCAAAGTTTTCCGGAAAATCTTTTCCGAAAGGCTCTAAAACAGGGAATATTATATCTCCCGATTTAGTCCAGATTGTTCTTCCTTCCAGAAAGTCAAACTTCTGGTCAGGATTGTCTCCGCCGTTTTCATCTCTTTTATCAAGACCAAACACTTGCAGTAAATTCTGATTATCCAATATGTTACTAGGAAGTTCTCCCGATTTAAGATATTTCAAATCTATACTGAATCCTTCCTTCTCAATATCTTTACCAGGCAGCGAGTAGATATTTTTAAGCTGTAGTTTCCACGCAGCTTTATAAGAAGGCTGCAAATTATTGGGTTTAATCAGTTTGAAAACTTTTATCGAATCATCACCGAAATTTGCTTCAAATTCGCCGTATTGATCACCGCTTACAGTATTGTATGCAACAGCCAACACATCTTCATTTTGAATGCTCGCCAGAAAGGTAATAAAACCTGTTTCTCTGTGAACAATATAATCAGTTCCTTCTGCAAGTTTCGCAAATTTTCTGCGAGCTGTCAAACCGCTGTCCGCTTTTAATTCGCCTCTATATGAATTATAATTTCCTACTTCTTTTAACTGCGGAAGCCTTAAAACTGCATTAGCGGTATATTCTTTTGTCTGGTCAATTTGATTTTTAGAAGACCGCCAAACTTCTATCTTATCAATTTCATAATTTTCATAACCAACAGGTCTAATAAACTCAGCATACCCGAAATATCTGTTAAAAAGATTGAGATTCTCATCAGTTACTGTATAAACAGAATCAACAAAATAATGGTTTTCCGAGTAATCTATCATTTCAATTTCAAATGGCTGTGTGGAAGAACCTCCGCTTACAGTTTTTTCTTTTACTTCGGCTTTTTTCTGCGAAGCAAGCGCTGTAAGACTTAAAGGGCCTACCTGAAATTCTGCTTTAACACCGAACAAAGCTTCGCTGCCGCCGATTAATGGAGATGTCTGCATTGAAACGTTTCCGGCTTCGATGCTTTTAATTATTTCATCTTCGTAACCGGTATATTTTATTTTAAGCTGATTTTCATATTCAAAAGTACGCTCGGTATTCCAATCAGCCGAAATTTCAAGTTTATCGCCAATTTTTCCCGAAACATTTATCTGAACAGTCTGCTTAAAATCAGGTTCATTTTTTGTATTTCCCAGCAGCGAAGCAGTAAAACCTTCAGTTTTTTCACTTCGCCAAGCAGCATAAATATCTACCGCGCCATTAATCCTCAGACTTATCTTAGGTTCTCCAAAAATACTTAGAATAGCATTTTGCGGAAGGGGAATTTCAATATTTGTTATTTCGGAAAGAAGCTGGCTTAAATCTTTTTTGTCGGATTTAAGTTCGTAAGCGTAACCCTGCTCCTCCCAAAGTCTTCTTTCTTCTTCCCTTAGTTTCATCTGAACGTATTGTTCAATCGGCATCTTCAAAGGGACTTTAGTTTCGTAATTTCCTACTTTTTGCCTTATTTCAACAAAGTTTCCGGTAGAATCAATTGTAACTGTTTTCTGAATAACATTTTGATTTGGCTTAAGAAATAAGCTTGAAGTTTTTCGCTCGGATATTTTTGGAAGATATGAATCAGTTCTTTTATGCCTAAAGTGCTCAATTCTTGCGGAAGAGTCGATTGCCATAGGGTCAATTTTTGTTGTATCAGCCGCCGAAAGTGAATCCTTAGGAAAATTTTTTTCTGAATTTAAAATTGAATCCGGCAAATCCTTATTCGACTTGATGGAATCGGTTATAATTCTTTGCACTTCAGAAGCAGAATCGGATAAGATTTTCTGCGGCAGATTTTTCTCCGGAACAATTGTACTGTCTTCCGGAAAATTAATTCTATATCCCCAAAAATCAGATTGCCCGTATTTCAAACCTTCATTCGGAAAAATTCTGATGGCAATTAAAAAGAATAAACCTGCAACTACTAAAGTAAGAGCTGACAGTTTTGGCAGTAATAAGTTTTTCACTTGAGTTTTAATAAACAATACCTGTGAATAAATAAATCGCAATTATAGTAAAAAACTATCTATTAAACCTCCTTTAAAAAATTTACGAGGAAAAACTTATTCATTTTTTTTAAATAATTCAATGTTTTAATTATGAATATTTATTTTTACCTAAATAATATCGGACATACTTGTTTTTGCTTCAAGAGAATCTATTATCTCGTTATCTTCTACTATTACAGCGCTTAGTTTATTTCCTACAAATGCGCCGGTATCAATATAAACAGCATCCGAATTTTCGATATATATTATTTCGAGCTGCTTTGTATGCCCTACAATCTGCAATTTCCCGATATTTAACAGCGGGTCCCGCGTCCACATTACCCCCGAATCTTCTCTGTAATTTGATATGACCACATCCTCAATTTTCCTTGAAAATTCTTTTTCAGGGAGTCCGCCAAGAACATTACCGAATTTTATAGAAATACCTGCATGCGAAATGAAGCAATCGGGTAAATCGTAATATAACGGAGCAGACCTTATAACTTCGATGTGTTTGAATACTTTTTCATCCTGATTTTTATATGATTTAAGAGTTGCTTCATTGCCGTTAAAAACCCAGCTTCGGGCAAAAATGCTTGTTGGATCTTTAAAGAAATGATAAAACATATAATCGTGGTTTCCCGGGGTAAAAAGAATTTTTTCGTTAATCATAAAATCCATAACATTGCAGCTGAAATTACCCCTGTCCACAATATCGCCTACACAATATATTGGAATATCCTTATATTTTTTTCTGATACTATTGTAAAGTTCAATTAACGTGTAAAAACAGCCGTGTACATCTCCAATAACTGCTATCATATTATATCTTATAAATTTGTTTTGCAAAATCTGTTAGTTGCTGCCGGAATTCGGGATGCGCAATTTCAATTAAGGAGGCAGCACGTTCCTTAATAGATTTTCCCCAAAGCTGCGCAATGCCATATTCAGTTACAACGTACCTCACATCTCCGCGTGAAGTTACAACTCCCGCTCCTTCTTTCAACACAGTTGTAATCCTCGAAATTTTTCCGTCTTTTGTTGTTGAAGGAATTGCAATAATAGGCTTTCCTCCTTCGGAATGCGATGCGCCTCTTATAAAATCAACTTGTCCGCCGATGCCGCTGTAAAATCTTGTGCCTATAGAATCGCTGCAGACTTGTCCGGTAAGGTCAATTTCTATTGCCGAATTTATAGCCACCATTTTATCGTTTTGCGCAATAATAAAAGGATTATTTACATATTCCTGAGGATGAAATTCAATTATGGGATTGTTATCAATAAAATCGTAGCTTTTTTTTGTTCCCAAACAAAAACCTGCAATAATTTTCCCTTGATGTAATGTTTTTCTTTCGCCATTAATTATTCCTTCTTCAACAAGTTCAACAATCCCGTCCGAAAACATTTCGGTATGTATTCCTAAATCGTTTTTATCTTTAAGATATTTAAGAACCGAATCGGGGATTGCCCCGATTCCCATTTGAATAGTTGAACCGTCCTCGATAAGCGAAGCAACGTTTTTACCGATTTTATCGTAAACTTCAAGAAGTTCTTTGGATGTTCCCGGTTCTACCTGAGGAAGTTCCATTAACGGAGCGTTATGTTCAATTATATAATCTATTTTGTTCACGTGAATGAAACTGTTTCCAAGTCCCCGCGGCATTTTATCGTTTACCTGGGCAATTACTGTTTTTGCCTTTTCGGCAGGAGTTTTTATATTTCCAACATCAATACCGTAACTGCAAAAACCATGTTCATCGGGCGGAGAAACATGAATAAATGCAATATCCGCCTGAATAATTCCTCTTTTAAATAAGAGAGTTACTTCTGAAAGGAATATTGGAACAAATTCTGCCCTGCCTTCATTAACAGCTTTACGCGCGTTGCTTCCAATAAAAAAAGCTTTATGCTTAAAGTGCTTTTCCATTCCCGGCTGAAGGTAAGGAAGATCGCCGACTAAAAGCACATGATATATTTCTACATTTTCCAGCTCGTTTTTCCTTCGGCACATTGCATTTATCAATTCGAAAGGCGCAGCGCAACCCGGTTGAATTACAACTTTGCCGCCCGATTTTAATATTTTAAGCGCTTCATCGGCAGATGTAATTTTTTGGTTATATTTTGCCATCCAGGGAGCATTGAAATATTTATTTGTTTTGTTTTCTTGCGACGGCATAGTTTACCTTTTAATTTTCAGCGCTTGTATAAATTTTCTTGTATTCAAGATTAAAAACGCTTGCCACCGCACTGTTGGAACAATATCCGCTGTGTGTAAAAACAGCATTTATAAGACCTTTTTTTTGATTCAGCGCATTTATAAACCCTTTATCGGCAACGGATAAAATAAACTCCAATGCCGAATTTGTAAGTCCATAACTTGCGGTTCTGGAAACTAACGAAGGAATATTCGGCACGCAATAATGTATTACACCATGCTTTATAAAAACAGGATGCGAATGACTTGTGGGTCTGCTTGTTTCCACAGCTCCGCCCTGGTCAATTGAAACATCCACAATCACTGCCCCTTTTTTCATCGTCTTAACCATTTCTTCTGTAATAATGTGCGGAGCTTTTTCTCCCTGAACCTTTATTGCAGTTATAAGAATATCGGCAAATTTAACTCCCCGCGAAATTGTATAAGGATTTGCAACAACTGTAGTTAAATGGCTCGGAGCTAAAGTTTTAAGTCTTTGCAAACGCGAAAGATCTTTATCTAATACTATAACTTGTGCTCCTCTTCCCAACGCAGCTTTTGCAGCATGAAGTCCAACAACCCCGGCTCCTAAAATTACTACTGCCGCGGGGGCAACTCCTGTAATTCCGCCTAAAAGAACTCCCCTGCCCGATTCAAAATCGCTGCTCAGATAATTTTCGCCTAGCTGAACAGCAAGCTGTCCGGCAATTTCGCTCATCGATTGTGATACCGGAAAATGGTCTTCTTTCTCAATCAATTCGTAATTAATTGAAGTGATTCTTTTATTTATAAAAAGCTGCATTACTTTTTGTTTGCTAAGCGAAATGTTAAGAAACGAAAATAAGATTTGTTCATCTTCAAACATTTCGGCTTCATTTTCGGAAGGCGGAGCCACTTTTACAATCATTTCGGATCGCTGGTATATTTCTTCGGCGCTGTAAACAAGCAATGCTCCCATTTTCTGATATTCCTCGTTTGAAAAATGACTGCCCGTACCGGCGTTAGATTCAATATAAATTGTATGTCCCGCTTTAACAAGCTGATCAACTCCCGCAGGAGCAATACTTACCCGTTTTTCTTCGAAAGCGGTTTCTTTTGGTATTCCTATTCTCATAATATTATGAAATTTATTTTTACTCAGTTTTAACTAAAACAGACTCATTATTAAAAGTTGAGATAAATCCATTTATTTACAAATTTTCGGTAATACAAGTATTCAGTTTAATTTTTAATTTTCAATTATCAGCAAAAAATAATTAAGTTACAACGACTTTTTTATCTATTAACTGAACAGCATTTTTACAATGAATAATGCGCCAATAATTCCGGCTATATCGGCAAGAATTCCAGCCACCAATGCATGCCTGATACGTTTAATATTTACTGCGCCGAAATAAACAGCAATAACGTAAAAAGTCGTTTCGGTGCTCCCGAAAATTGTTGAAACGAGAACGCCAAGAAATGAATCGGGACCGTGAACCGAAATAATTTCCGCCATTATTCCCATCGAGCCGCTGCCAGATAACGGTCTCATAAGAGCCATCGGCAAGGCTTCTGCCGGCATCCCGATAAAATCTGTAACAGGTTTAAGAATATTAATCAAAATTTCCATTCCCCCGCCCGCGCGGAAAATTCCTATTGCTGCCAGCATTCCCACCAGATAAGGAATAATTTTTACAGCTACGTTAAAACCTTCTTTAGCTCCTTCAATAAATTTTTCGTAAACCTTAACCTTTTTCACTGCACCCAAAGCAATAAAAAATATTATTATTAAAGGAATTGCCGAAACAGAAGCAATACTTATAAAATATTTGAGTTTTTCTGTATTTACAAAATTGTTTTCGAATAAATATTTTATTAAAAATATTATCAAAAAAACTGCAATTGCTGCAGATATAACCGAAGTAAATAATCTTTTAAAATTTATTTTTTTTATGGATTCAATTAATCCTTTTCCTGAAGAAAATTTCTCAAACAGTTTTGCTGCTAAAATTCCTGTAATTGTTGCACAGCCTGCTCCGAACAATGATGTACCGATAATTATAGTGGGATTGCTGCTTCCCGCAGCCGCTCTAATTGCAATAGCTGTTGCAGGAATTAATGTTAAACCTGCAGTATTTACCGCTAAAAATGTACACATAGCATTTGTAGCCGTACCTTTTTCGGAATTTAAAGAATCAAGTTCTTCCATAGCTTTTAGTCCGAAAGGAGTTGCAGCATTTCCAAGTCCCAGCATATTAGCTGCCATATTCATTATCATTGCTCCCATTGCAGGATGTTCTGCAGGGACTTCCGGAAAAAGAAATTTTGTAAGAGGTTTCATTATTCTTGCAAGCAGATTTATAATTCCGGCTTCCTCGCCTATTTTCATTATTCCAAGCCAGAGAACCATAATACCTATTAACCCGAGGCATATATTAACAGCCGTTTTGGCATATTCAATAACCGCGTTTGTAACAGCATTAATCTTCAAAAAAGATATTTTTTCAGGAAAAATTACAGCTTTAATTATTCCTTCATACTCGGAATACATTTCTATTCCGGCAGTAAAATCATTTTTTTCTCCGGATACTTCTGCAATCTTTTTGAATACAGAGGGCGTTTCATCTTCTATAATAATTCTTACAAATACAGGTTTATTACTTTTATTTTTAATCAGTCCGCATTTTAAAAAGAGATCATTCTTTATATTTTCTTCATAAATGCTGTTAAATTCTTTTGCTTTAATAAGGGCTATTGTGTTATTATCAGAATCATAACTTAATTCAACAGGAATGCCGATTCCGTTTTTATATGTGTTCTTAATCTCATCATTAATATCGTAAAACAAAGCAGTAAGTATTCCAGCAACAATAAGCCCTGTCCATATATAATTAAGCATTTTCTACCTTATTTATAGTGCTCAAATGTACCAAACTATCTGCTAAATTATGAAAATATTACGAATCTTCATAAAAAAGAATTTATTTTTTTTAATAATTATTATTTTGAAAATCATTATTTAATTTTTTCGGTAAAAAATGAAAATAGCGTTAGTGCAATATTATCCTGAATTTGAAAACAAAGAAAACAACATAATTACCGTCAAACAAATGTTAGATAAGCACTTAACCGATGAGGACATTGTTGTTTTTCCGGAAATGACGCTTACAGGATATACAATGAAAGCAGAACTTTTTGCAGAAGAAGAGGACGGTGCAGGTTTGTCATTTTTTATTTCGGAAGCCCGAAAACGTAAAAAACATTTTTTTGCCGGAATAATTGAAAAAGACGGGAATAACTATTTTAATACTGTATTTCATATCGACCGAAACGGTTTGATAGCTGCCCGCTACCGGAAGATTCATCTATTTTCTTTTGCAGAGGAAGAAAAATACTATAAATCTTCTTCCGAACCAGTAATAACAAAAGCTGATGACTGGAAAATCGGATTGTCTGTATGCTACGATTTAAGATTTCCTGAGCTTTTTCGTTTTTACGCAAAAATTAAATGCGATGCAATAATTAACATTGCAAACTGGCCGGTTCAGCGTATAGAACATTGGAAAATTCTTTCGCGAGCCCGAGCATTGGAAAATCTTTGTTATTTTATCGGGGTTAACCGAACCGGCAGCGACCCTTTCAATAATTACTCCGGCAACAGCGTTATTTTCGGACCCCGTTCCGAAGAAATACTTACTGCAGGTACCGAAGACTGCATAACAAAAATTGAGCTCCTTAAAGAAACTGTTATAAATGCAAGAATCAAATATCCCTTTCTCGACGATATTAAGCTTATTTAGTATTAAAGAGCTTGTTCGCCGGCTTCTTCTGTTCGGATACGCACAGCATCGTCAACCGAACTTACAAAAATCTTTCCGTCCCCAAGTTCACCTGTTTTCGAATTTTTAATTATTATATCAATTGCCATATCTTTCATCTTATCTGCACATATAAGTTCAAGCTTCACTTTCGGTACAAATTGCAGAAAATATTCAGCTCCGCGGTAAATTTCTTTATGCCCTTTTTGTCTTCCGTAGCCTCTTACTTCCGAAACGGTAATTCCTGCAAAGCCCGATTCCTGAAGAGCAGTGTGAACTTCTTCAAGTTTATGAGGACGAATGATTGCTTCAATTTTTTTCATCTGGTTCCTGTAAATGATATTTAATAATTAATTGCATGGCGAAAAATAAAATATTTTCTTTAATATTTTAAAAAAAAGAGAGGCAGATATTAACCTGCCTCTCCTTTGATGATTATGTACTAGTAGAGGTACATGTGGTGTTTATAAACTTACGCCGAAAACAAGGTACGAAACTTCTGAATTCGGATTTAATATATAACTTCCGAAAACCGGCAGACTGAAACTATCTGTTATTTTTATTTCTTTGGAAAGAGTTAAGCCAACATTTATTAAATTAAACTCTGTAGTTCCATATAAAGCATTATCACTTCCGGGAGTACCGCCGATAAAAACGTCAACTCCCACATCCTGAAGAGCGGTTGAGTATCCTGCCTGAAAATATATATTGTTTTCATCATCATTGTAAACATTTGCAGCAACTAATAACGATATTGGTAAATTTTCAGGTCCTGCATAACCAAGAGCTGCTTCAATAGTATGAGCTCCATTGCCTTTATCCTTAAAGTTTCCAATTTTTAAGCCTGAATTAGGATAATAATAATCGGTTGCGCTTAGTGTAAATTCGCCTGAATTTTCTGTTGATAATGTATAAGAAATATACGTATCAATTTCTTCGCTTCCGTTTGATGTTGTAGTTAAAGGATAAGAGCCCCAGAAACCTGCTTCCAATCCGCTGTAGCCGAATGAAACACCAGGCTGAATACTTGCAGTATTTCCGAAATCGAAACCTCTCCAAACATAACGGCTTACTAAATCTGCGCCAAGATTAAATTCCTGAGCATTAACATAAACTGATACAAACATTGCTAAAAGAAACACGCTGAATAATCTTGCTTTTTTCATTTTTTACCTCATATTGTTATAATTTTATATAATTGTCGTTGTTAAAATATATTATTTCGATACTTTTTCAAAATCAGGATAAGCTTCGCCGCCATGTTCTCCAATATCCAAACCTTCAAGTTCTTCTTCAGGTGTTACCCTAAGTCCTATAGTTTTATCAATTATCTTAAACATAATAAAAGCAAGAGAGAAAACCCACAAGAAAGCAGCAGCTATTCCTATTAACTGAACTAACACTTTGTCTAAGTTAAAACCGCCAATATCAAAAACGCCGGCAGCTAAAGTTCCAAAAGCACCGCAAACACCATGTACTGAAATTGCTCCGACAGGGTCGTCAATCTTTAATACTCTTTCAATAAATAACACACTTAATACAACTAAAATACCGGCAAGAAATCCGATAATAACAGCGCTTAAAGGAGATACATTAGCGCATCCGGCTGTAATTCCAACTAATCCTGCTAAAACACCGTTAAAGGTCATACTGCCTTCAGGAGTTTTTAACACAATCCATGCTGTTAACATTGCTCCAACTGCACCGGCAGCAGCTGATAAATTGGTAGTAACAGCTATTAAAGCAATATCTGTATTAGCTGCCGTTGTACTTCCCGGATTAAAACCAAACCAGCCAAACCAAAGAATAAAAGTTCCAAGAGCTGCCAGTACTAAGCTATGCCCAGGTATAGCGTTTGGTTTTCCATCTTTATTAAATTTACCTATACGGGGTCCAAGAACAATTGCACCGGCTAAAGCTGCCCAACCGCCAATAGAGTGAACAACAGTAGAACCGGCAAAATCAATAAATCCCAAATCTTCAAGCCAGCCCCCGCCATTTAATAAACTTCCCCAAGCCCAGCTTCCGAAAATTGGGTAAATAATTGCGGAAATAACAACACTGTATATTAAATAACCGATAAATTTAGTACGTTCAGCCATTGCTCCTGATACAATAGTTGCAGCCGTTGCAGCGAATACTACCTGAAACATCCAAAAAGCATAAGTCCAGTTATCTCCGTTAAAATCCGAAAAGAAAAAACCCGAAGTACCAAACCATCCAGTGGCAGATACCCCGAACATCAAACCAAATCCAATAGCCCAATATGCTAACGAACCTAATGCGAAATCCATTAAATTTTTCATCATTATATTGATAGCATTTTTTGCACGTGTTAAACCTGTTTCGACCATTGCAAATCCTGCCTGCATAAAAAAGACAAGAAAAGCAGCAACTAGTGTCCAAACATAATCAGAATTAGTTTGTACTGTTTTTATTGCTTCAGCATTGCTTTCAACAGTTGGCGCAGCATCTTGAGCCGCCAATGTAACCGTTAATAAAGTTAACAGTAAAAAAAGTTGTATTTTAATCGTTTCATATATTTCTCCATTTTCATTTTATTTTTTACACTGCAGCATCGCCGGATTCTTCTGTGCGTATCCGGATTGCCTCTTCAATTGTGGAAACGAATATTTTTCCGTCTCCTATTTCTCCGGTTTTGGATTGTTTGACTATAATATCGATTGCAATATCAAGCATCGAATCTGTGCAAACAAGTTCTATTTTTACTTTAGGAACAAACTGGAGACTATATTCCGAGCCTCTGTAAATTTCTTTATGACCTTTCTGCCGCCCGTAACCTCTGATTTCGCTCACAGTAATTCCCGAAAAACCTGCTTCCTGAAGAGCTGTGTGAACCTCATCCAGTTTGTGCGGTCTGATAATTGCATCAACTTTTTTCATAAATACCTCTTGTTTTAACTTAATTAGTTATGCGTTTAAATCGAATTTACTTATTTATTTAGTTTCTATTCGAAATATAGGCAATATATTTTGTTTGTCAAGAAATATTTTTACTTTTTTTGTGTTTTAATGTTTTTGCCTTACTTATTAAGGCTATTTTTGTTTTATTAACACTTTTTATCGCGTGTTTATACTTAATATAGCACATATATAAGTGTTAAGATAAGGAGGTGTGATTTTTCAGATTCCGAAAAGTTTTTTTATTTCGCTGTTGCTTATTTTTTGTATTCTTTCCTTCTCGTCATCGTGTTCCACAGAGGCTTCAATATCCAACGAAAGTTCTTCGCAGGATTTTATCCGGCAGGAACAAGCTTTGCCAAACTCGCGAAGGTTGTTATCGGAAGTAATAAGTGTAATTAATCGGGGATTTTTATGATTTGCAATTGCCTCTTTTATTTCGTCATCGGCGGTTTTTCTGTTGGAATATATAATTTTAATTCTGCCTGCTCTTATTGCTTCGCGGGTAAATCCGTCGAAGAAAACAATAATTTGATTCCTGTCCTTGCTGTAATACCGGCTCAGCACACTGATGAGCTTTTCCCTCATCAGTTGATTTTGTCCTGCCTTTATATTACTTATACCCTTTAATTTTCCGGCAAGGTTGTTACCGTCAATGAAATAGTAATTCACTTAATATCCACCGCTTGTAAACTGTCCGCTCGATTTTGTAACTTTAATATCTTTAAGCTGCGGAGCTTTCATCCGTAATTCGAAACGGAAACCGCTGTATCTGCCTAACGGATTCCAGCTGAAATTCATTTCCCAGCAATGCAGATCTTTAAATATCGAAATGCGGGGAGCGGAAATTCTTTTATCTTCAAAATCGTAACTGGTCTGGAAACGCAATTTCCAGCTTTTAGTAAAGTTAAGACTTAAATTTACATTTATGTTAGAAGAACGAAATACCTTCAGCGGATTTGCTTTATTTAGACTATAATTATACCCCATCGATATATCCCAAGGGATGCTGAAATCGGCGGGATCTTCGCCATACATTCCGGCATAATCGGAATTGCGGATCAGACTGTCTTCTTCATCCAGCGAATCCTTGCTTTCACTTCTGCTCTTTTGCGAAAATTTCTCTCCGGATATAGTGCTTGACAGATTTAGATTGAAATTTGTCATCCGCATCAGTTCTTTGCCTTCACTGCAAAGAAATTTATTAACAGGATTTCCATTTACATATTTGTAAAATGTGTAATTTGAACTTGCTTTAATGTCCAACCACTCGCCAATATTTGTACGGTAACTTACCTGTAAGTTCGATAATTTTAGGCTGTCTGCTGCAAAATTATACCCCAGTCCGGCGCTTAAATTAAGCAAAGGTATTTTTTGAGACTGCGAAGACGTATCGTTAGGGTTTTTCATAGTCTTCATTTCAAAAATGTTGCTTATATTAAAATTAATACTTTGGCTTTCTCCTCTGCCAGCACCCTTGAATACCTCATTACCGTATTGGTCATACTCAATTTCTCTTCCAGAAGTATCGGTATAAGAACTGTAATATCCCCATTTTTTTTCTCCAAAATCGGGACGGTAATTATAAGAAACAGACGGGATAATTGTATGACGGAACGCTTCAATTCCCAGTATATTCGGGCTCATCATTCCGTAAATTTTTGTATTTGCACTTATATTAAAATTAAATGTCCGCACAAAATTAATTTCTTTAATATCTTTTGTTACAAGAACTGCTTCTTTTCCTGTTTGAACTCCATTTGAATCAGTAATCGGTTTATATTCATAATATCGTTCAATTTTTTTGTTGTACCACTTTTCTTCGTAATTAAAAGATGGTGAAATGCTGAAGTACCCTATTTTAGGCGAAGCATTAATACTTACAGTATGACGTACACCGCCGCGTATCGACAAATCTCCGCCTTTTTTATTTCTTTGGTTAAGAAACTGTCCGTTATAGTTAAATCCTATCAGCTCGTACCAGCTTTGTTTTGTTGTACTGCTTTTTGAAGAACGGAAAGGATATGTATGCGATTTCGAAAAATTAATATTCGGAAGCGTTTCGTTAATATCACCGTTATCCAGATATTGGGTTCTTCCGTAACTGATACTAAGGCTCGCACCGTCCCACGATTTCCTTAAAGTGGCGGAAGAACTTGCTACTCTGTTTAACAGTTCATTATAATTGTAGCTGTTTAAACTTGTATAGTTCGAAGAAGAAAACGACAGATTGGCATCCAGATGAGTTGTAGGATTAAAAGTCTGGCTGTGCGAAAGCCTTAAATTCCAGTCTTTTGACCGTGAATAATTCGATTCGCCAATTCTCCCGATTTTAATATCCGAATAATCTGCCTGAATATTACCGCTGAAACTATACCGTTTTACATATCTTATTCTGTTATGCAGCCCGAAACTTCCTCTGCTGTAAAAATCACCTGTAATTGCATAATCGAAATAATCGCTTGCCGCCCAGAAATAACCGAAATTTGTAAAGGACTGTCCCTTAGCAGATTCACCGGAGCTTACACTGTAACCGGGAGGAATAATACCCGAACGCCTGCCGGAGTTGTTTGGAAAAACTCCAAAAGGCAGCGGAATAGGAACAGGCACGCCGCCAACGTACATAAAAATCCACCGGGCAACTATTTGTTCTTTATTTACAACTTTCATTTCGGAAGCAGTAAAATGGGTGTGAGGCGTATCGCTGTCGCAGGTTGTAAAAATACCGTCTTCAATGAAGTATGTATCTTTGCTTACTTTTTTAACTTTTGTTCCTTCGTACCTTTGACCGTCCTGTTTGTTTTTTGCCAGCGATATATAACCCCGCTGCGTTTTAAAATTATAATTCAGGCGGTAACCTTCGTAAACTTCGTTATCTTCAGAAAGCACCGGCGTATCTACTCTAATTTCGGGATCGGACGCGCTTGTATCGGGAACGCCTTCGGCTTCGCAATAATTTGTGATAAAATTCAGTTTAATTCTGCCGCTTTTAAGACTTGTATTTTTATATTTTAATTCGCCCTTCCCATACACGCTCATTTCTTTTTTAAGGATATTAAAATGGAGCGAATCTTCGGAAGTTGAATATACAATTGCATCAATATCGCTTTCCCGCAATGCAGCCGCCGAATCTTTTATACCCAGCGAATCTGTTACGGATACTGAATCCGGATTAATATCCTTAACATAGGACGAGTCTTCCGTCTGCCCTGTTATATTTACTGCCGCCAGTAAAAAAAACAAGATTCCTGCCGGCAAGTATTTTTTCAGGTATTTAAAACGAAACATCAATCAGCAGACCGGATATTATTTGAATTCAGTGTTTACAATTGTAAGCCGCTCAGGGTAAGTCATTTCTCCCAAAGGCGTATCAATTACCGGCTGAGCAGTCAGTTTTACTTTTGTAAGATCTTTTTTAACACCCCCTACACTCAGAACAAGTTTTGCAATGTTCTGCAGCGATCCATCCTGAAAAACTTTAAGCAGATCAAATTGGATATCCAATGGAATTGTTACAACCGAATTGTTTCCCTGAACCTGAACCGGCTGTCCGATATTTCCCGATATTGTTTCCTTATCATCTAAATATAAAGTCCAAGGAAGCGATTTTAAAGTGATAACCGGAGCCTGTGTATATTCTGTGTTTCCATTGGGATTTTGAGCTTCGAGATTTAAAGTAAACACAGCAGGAAGTTTCTTCTCGGTAAATAACGAAGTTAGTTTCATCAGCTCGGTAACATTAAAATCGGAGTAGCTTGCTTTATTATTAATATCAATTCCAGCAAGCCGGAAATTTCCAACAGAACCTAATTTAAATTTTAACTTCGATAAATTTGCAATCTGCTTTATTACCGAACATCCATTAAAAGAAATTACAACAAGAATCAGTAAAATCAGTCTCTTTTTCATTTTATACCTGCCTTTTCAATTTCATTTATAATTTGCGCGGCTACTTTTAAAGCTTTTAATCCGTCCTCGCCGCTAACAACAGGACGTTTATTTTCTAAAACCGAAACAGCAAAAAGATTTAGCTCGTGCTGAAGCGCATTAATTTCCAATGCCTGCGGCTGCTCGTAAACTACCATCTTTTTTTTGTCGCCAATGCCCATTTCGCCAAAAGAAATAAAATGCTCGCTGCCCATTTCCGAAGGAGGCACAAGTCTGTAAATTTCCGATACACCATCCGAAAAATCTAACGAGAAATAAGCATCGCGCTGAAACATTCTCATTTTCCGCATCTTTTTCTGCGAAATACGGCTTGCCGTTACATTTGCAACAGCGCCGTTTTCAAATTCGATGCGGGCGTTTGCAATATCAATATTATCGGAAACAACACACACACCATTTGCTTTAATATCTTTAACTTCGCTTTTAACAAGACTTAAAATAATATCGATATCGTGAATCATTAAATCGAGAACAACCGCAACATCAGTCCCGCGCGGATTAAACTGAGCAAGCCTGTCGGTTTGAATAAACATAGGATTGAGATTGTATTTTTCCAGTGAAAGCAAAGCCGGGTTGAACCTCTCGATATGCCCGACCTGAAGTTTAAGATTTCTTTCATCCGCTAGCTTTACAAGCTCTTCCGCTTCATAAATCTGCGATGTTATAGGTTTTTCCACAAAAACGTGTTTACCAGCCTCCAAAGCTCTTTTTGCAATTTCGTAATGCGAACTTGTGCTTGTTACAACCGATACCGCATCGCATTCATCAAAAATATTATTTAATTCTTTGAATGGTTTTATCTGATATTCGCCGGCAATTTTTTCTGCTCTTGCCAAGTCAAGATCGTAAACCCCGATAAGTTCGCAGTTTTCTAAAGTTTTTAATAGTTTTACGTGCAAAGAGCCAAGATGTCCCGTCCCGATTACACCGATTTTTAATTTTTTCATAATCCGCCAGATTTTACAATTTTATGTGAAATTATTTGTTCGTATTCACCGTTTTCGTTTGATTTATAATATACAAGCACAGTATAAGTGTTTGAAGTTTCAAAAAAATTTCCTTCGTAAAAATTCCAGTCGATATTTTCTACATAACCGTTATTTAATTGCCCTGTTACGTACTGATAATCGTACTGCCCTCTTTTAATTTCGGCAGTAAGGCTGTAAAGTCCGTCGGTTTCCGTCATTTTGTATTCCGGATAAACAATCCAATCGCTGAATGCGCCCACAACAAAAATATTGCTGCCCGAAGGTTTTTCGTGAGGACGGAATTGGAAAGTTATATTCAGATAATTTGCATTTTCATCTTTGTAGTTCATAATATGCTTTCCGCCGTCAAAATCCTTATTCCCTTTATCAAAAAAACGCGATGTTTCTATTCCTTCGAACTGAGCTTTAGAATCGGGAAAAACATATTTGCTTTTATTTCTTAAATCCAATTTCCGGTATTCGTTGCCGGGATAAATATCGCGCGCAACAAACATCATCTTCCTGCTTGCATCCCATTCAAAATATCTTTCGCGGTCGTTTTGTCCTCGTTCTATTATTATTGGATAAAACAGTTTTTGATTTTCAATTATTTCGATATGGCTTAACCTGAAAGGATCCATTTTTTCTGCAATCATAATACTTGCCGAAAGCCTGATGGTTTTATTCAGGTTGTTATGATAAGAAAAGCTGCCGGACTGGTCTTTTGTAATTTTCACATTAGTGTTTATACTGTCGTAAGCTACAATAAAATAACCCTCAGCATAAACATCGTTTTCAAACATATCTGTTATCTGCATAATCCATTTTCCCGAAAACGGAAACGTAACTCTCTGCGAAGGATATTTCCTTTTGAAATGGAAGTCGGCACCCTGAACAGTATTCGGAAGCCTTTCGTATTCTAATGCTTCATCAAAATTGTGTCCCCTGTTTTCAAGTTCGTACCGCTCGTAAGGATTCCACTGCGAATCGCAAAAAAGGAATTTAAGTTTTAATTCCGGAGTAAATTCGTTTTTTACATCAAATTCTATTGTAAAATCCTGCCCTACGGGAAGATCGGAAGGAGAACCCGAATATATATTCAGACTTTTAATTACAGGCTGCGCCGAAATGAACAAAATCTGCAAAAAGAAAAAAATTATTGATTTCAATTGGAAACCGGTTTTGTGATTATCATATTCCGAAAGATTAAGTGAGGTAAAATAGAGAAAAACCAAAGGATTTTCAATTGCAAAGAATTTAATGAGAATTTTTTGATTAAGCAAAAAGAACCCGGACTGAAAGTCCGGGCTCTAATTTATTTATTGAATGGTTATATCGCCGCCTGAAGTTTTCAGCCGGATATTTTCGCCTCCGTTATTTAACGAACCTTTTATTGAAGAAGAAGTTATTTTATCGGCGCGGAATTTCGAATTATTATTTTCTACATCACCGCCGGATGTTGAAGCATCGATGTAAGCGTTTATATCATCATCGAAATCTGCAAAAATATCGCCGCCTGTAGTAGAAAGATGAATACCTTTATTTTCGCCTTTATAAACTAAACGAATATCGCCGCCCGAAGTTTCGGCTTTTATTTTGCTGTCGGCTCCTGTTATTAAAATATCCCCGCCCGATGTAGAAGCGTTAACATCGCCGTTTTTCCCGTTAAAAATTATATCGCCGCCCGAAGTTGAAATAATTGCAGTTCCGTAAAAATCGGTAACCGAAACATCGCCGCCGCTCGTCTTGAAAGTACCGTTCCCTTTTCCGCCGTACACAACAACATCTCCGCCTGATGTATAAACTTCAGTATTGCCTTCAATTTTCTTCACCTCTACATCACCGCCGCTGGTTTTAAGCTTCATATTATATTTTGCGGGTGTTTTAATTATCACGCGGAAATTTAATGAATTGAAAAGGTTCCAAAAACCGCCGCCTGTTCTGCTGCTTTCTACTTTTATGCCTTCACTTGTTTTTTCAATTTCGAATGATATTTTTTTTGCCGCGGTTTCGCTGCCCTTAATAATAACTTCAACTTCATCTTTATCCCACGAGGTAACGTTTATATCGCCTCCGGAAATATTCACGCTGAGCATTTCGCCGCTTTTTGCCGGAAATTTTGTCTCTTTAATTTTAACAGGCTCTCCGGCAGAAATAAACCCTGCAAACATTGCAAACATCAATGCAGTAAATAAACCGGTATAATTATTTCTCATATTAACCTCCAAATAACTGATTTTACAAAATTTTTCTTAATACAAGTTATAAGACTTTCGATAACTGGAAAAGTTTTATTATTGTTGTAGAATAAAAATAAGTGTTTTTCTATGATACAAAAATTATTGATTGTAGCAGCAGGTTCCGGAGCCGGCGGAGCTTTAAGATTTTACATTTCGCAGATGATATACAAATATCTTCCGGCTGTTTTCCCTTTCGGAACCTTGGCGGTAAATATATTGGGGAGTATAATACTGGGTGTTCTTATTTTCGGGTTCGATTCTAAAAATCTGGTTAGCCCCGAAATGAAACTTCTGCTTGGTGTGGGATTTTGCGGCGGATTTACAACCTTTTCAACTTTTTCATTCGAAACATTCAGTCTTATTAAAGATTCCGAATTTATGCTTGCCGGGGCAAATGTTGCGGCTAATTTAATTTTTACTATTGCCGGCGTGTTTTTAGGTTATCTATTAACAAAACAGGTGTAATATGATTATTCAGGGCGAAGCAAAATTATTAAGGATTTTCGTCGGAGAAACAGACAAAATAGGAAGCATTCCCGTTTACGAAAAAATTGTTTTTCTCGCTAAAGAAAAGAATCTTGCCGGAGCAACTGTTTATAAAGGAGTTATGGGGTTCGGCAGAAACAGCCGCATTCACTCCGCAAAGCTGCTTACAATTTCGGAAGACCTGCCGCTTGTTGTTGAAATTGTTGATACCGAAGAAAAAATTACATCCTTTATTCCTCTTGTAAACGAAGTTTTCGATAAATCGGACAGCAACGGACTTTTTACAGTTGAAAAAGCTGAAATAATAAGATACTGCTGATAAATGAAAAAGAAATTCCTGCACGTTTTATTTTTGATACTTTTATTTTTCCTGGTTTCGGATATTTATGCCCAGTACCATTATTCCTTAAAAAGATTTTTCGAAGACGGGATTTCGCTTGCCGAAGCACCCGGTAAATGGGATAATAACGATTTTATAAATCTTGCACTTATTTCCGGAAGCACTTATGCTTTGATGTATGCCGATGAGCCTGTGCGCGGTTTTATTCTTTCCGATTGCAAAAGCTGCATCGAATCGCCCGTTGCTGCAACATTAAAATACTGGGGCGAGCCTTCTTTTAATGCAGCATTAAGCGCCTTTTTTTTGATACAGGGAACGCTTGCAGAAAATAGCGAAAACAAAGAACTCGGCTTTTTAATTGCCCAATCGTACCTTTATACAGGAGCTGTTACAGGAGTTTTAAAATTGTCATTCGGCAGAGAAAGACCTAAAACCGGAGGCGATGCTTTCACTTACCATCCTTTTTCATTTAGAAACAACGATTATATGTCTTTCCCATCGGGACACACCTCAACATCATTCGCGCTTTCCACGGTTCTTGCTTCGCGCATCGACAGTAAATTCTTAAAAGTAATAGTTTATATACCTGCGCTGGCAGCGGGAATGTCGCGTATCTGCCAGAACCAGCATTGGCTGAGTGATGTTTTTTTTGGGGCATTTCTCGGTTATTTTATCGGCAGACATCTTGTTGAAAGAAGCTCCGGCTGGAAAAGCAAACCGGCTGAATCAGTTCTCCCGCGGAATGTAGTCAATGTAAAAATACAATTTTGAATTTTGAATGACAGATAAAATTATTTAGGGTTTTTCTTACTCTCAGTTCCTAATCTTAATCTGTTTTTTGCATAGCGCAGAGGGCAGAGCGCATAGTTATCCGAATATTGGAAACCGGAGACCGGAAAAAACAAAGAGCATAGCGAAGAAGTGAGCATTAAGTGTTGGTTTTTATCTTTCCCTTACTCCCTCCTCCGGCGGGTAAACTTACTCCTAATCTTGAACCTTACTCCTAATCTGATTAAAGATTAAACGAGAAGAAGTTCGAGTACAATCCTATCGATACTTCGTGGAAATCAACTCCGTTTTCTATAGGCTGAAATGTATATCTGTAACGGGTATAAAGAGTGAAAGTATTATAAAGGCGGAATAATCCGAAAGAGACTTCGGGACTGATGCCGTTGTAACCTTTAAAATTTGTAATATAATTAACACCGGGCGAAATGTATTCGATTGTTCCCGGCTGGAAAATATGTTTATAACCTGTCCGCATAAAATTTGCCCGGTTCACATCAAAAATATGGGCGTATTCTAGTCCTAAATACCCTGCAGGGTAATTATAACCTTTTGCAAAGAACGAGATAACCGGAATTTCCTTTGAAAGTCCGAACTTGCTTTCGCCGTCTATGTTTACGTAAGAAGGAGCAGGCACGCCGAAAATTACTCCTCCTGCACAGCAAGTCCAGGCATACTGCAGCCAGCCGCCTTTATTTTTAATTTCGCCGGGAAATTCAACTTCGTAAGTCTCGCTTACTGTTTTTCTGCCGTCTTTTGTTTCAATAACAATATTGTATTTTATGTAATTCGTATCGAACTCGAAAGGTGTTAAGTCCACCCGCGCTTTATGATCTTCAAAATAATCATTGCTTATTTCTATTTCCTCGCCAGATTTAAGCACAACTTTCGATTTGCAGTTTTCTCCCGTGAAAAATGCAATTACAAATGTATGCGGTATTTCGGGGGTGATAAACGATTCTATCAAGCTGACTTCAACAGGCTCATCCTGCGCGCTTATGAATGAAAAACAAAAACTTATTATTATCAGTTGGAAAAATCTTTTCATATTAAACCTGTTCAATTATTGCCTGTAAAAATAATATTTTATTCTGTAAGAGAAAAGAAACTGAAAGGAAATTGTTACAAATGCATAGCGGAAAGAGCAGAGCGCAGACTGGAGAACGGAAAAGGGTAAAAGGTAAAGGGTACAGGGTTCTTAAATTCTTGATCTTGATACTTGCTCTTAATCTGTTTTTGCATAGCGCAGAGCGCATAGTTGACGGGAGAACGGAGACGGGAAAGCTGTAAGTACAGTACCCTATATATTGCTTTTCTAATCCCGTAGGGATGATATATTTATAGGTAATTGATTTAGAAATGCAATATGAACTCCGAAGGAGTGAAACATTACCTTCCCCTTTGAAATTTGGAAAGCCAACCTCACCCCTTAAACCAACCCTTTCCTTGTTAAGGAAAGGAGTGATAAACGGGGAAGTTGTTTGAAGATTTGTAGGTATGAAAAAAAAATACTTACCATTTAACGTTTTATTTTTTAAGTTAAAGGCGAAATAAATATTTATATTTTAACAATAACTTGTCCTGATATAAATCGGGATTGCACATAGAAATAGTTATGGTCAATTTTAGACAATAACGATTTAAAAATATTGAAATGATAAATAAACAACTTAAAAACAGTATATTACAATTTGCAACTCCAAGCGATGAAACATTTGAAGAATTTAATGATTTGCTTGAGTACAGAGAAATAAATAAAAAAGAATTTATTTTAACGAAAGGTCAGAATTGTAAACATCATTATTTTATATTGAAAGGATGTTTCCGTTCGTTTTTTATTAATGAAAAGGGTACTGAAAAAATTCTCAATTTTGGTATTGAAAATTGGTGGATTACAGATTATGACAGTTTAACAAACTTATGCCCAACAAACCTTTATATCCAGGCAATTGAAAACTCTCAGGTTCTCTGCATTACCAAAGAGAACATGGATAAAGCACTTAATCATTCTTTAGAAATGAACCGCTATTTTAGGATAATAGCAGAAAAGGTACGAATTGCAGATCAAAGAAGAATGTATTATATGTTTAACTTATCAGGTAAAGAAATATATACTATGTTTTGCGAAAAATTTCCAGAATTTGTACAACGTATCCCATTATATATGCTTGCATCATATTTTGGATTAACCCCGGAATTTTTAAGCAAGATTAGAGGTAATGGATGATTTTGTGTATTTCTTAATATAGATTATTTTTCTCTCCATTTAGCAAAACTATATTTGAGCATTGTTTCTAACACAGTATGGAACAATGCCAATTATCAGTTTTAATTTAAATGGAAAGATATCATGAATATTACTTTAATCTGTTTTTCACAAACGGGTAATACCCGCAAAATATCAAACGCTATGTCCGAAGCATTTACTAAAGAAGGACATATTGTAAAAAGTCTCGATATGCAAAAGCTAAATGGGGAAGATCTTATTGCGTGTGACTTACTTGGAATAGGATGCCCTACATTTGAGTGTACAGTTCCTTCACCAGTGAAAAATAACCTAAAATCTTTATCTATACCAAAAAACCAAGATGCTTTTGTGTTTGCAACCGGTGGCGGAGCAGCAGGAAATGTTTTAAGTGATTTAACTACCTTATTAAAGGAAAAAGAAGCAAATGTAATTGGTGGATTTTTATCACTTGGTAAAATCCACCATCCTGCCCCTTGCCTTGTTGGCAAAACACCAAACCGACCAAACGAAGATGATTTGAATAAGGCTGAAAATTTTGCATTTGCTCTATCTAAATATTTGAGCGGACATTCTGTTAGTCATCCCAATATAAACGATAAGCAGAGGTTAAAGCATAAAATGGGATTTTATAATCTGGTTGGTATAATTGGAAGTTCCGATAAGATAATACGCTTTCTTGAACCCAAACCAATAAATAATCAAAATATATGTAAACAATGTAATTTGTGTGTCCGCGAATGCCCTGTAAATAATATATCAATGGATCCTTATCCCAAACTTAGCGATAAATGTATAAGGTGCTATAAATGCCTTAATTCGTGTCCTGTTAATGCATTTTCTGTAAATTGGCGGTTTGGGAATGTTGTTTTATTTGCGCTATACAATGAATTCTTTATGAGATGGTTTGGTGAATATGAAAAATAAAACTACCGCTATAGGAGTGACAGCGCAGATTAAAAGGGATTATTTTATTCCCTCTTGAGACCGGGAATTTGTTTGAAGATTTGTAGGTATAAAAAATAATACTTACCATTTATTGTTTTATTTTTTAAGTTAAGGTCGAAATAAATATTTATATTCTAACAATAACTTATTGCTGAATAACCAATGATTTTTAGGAATTATAGCAACAGTAAATACTCTTTAAATGGAATTAACGCAATTAATTGCTACAAATCTTAGTTAGCGGCAAGTGTCAGAAACGAAATCCCACAGAGATTAAAAAACCATTAGCATAGATAGGATTCGAAATTATTTTATTTGCGGTTACACTGGTACCGATACCTCCAAGCTCAATAAAGTAGGATGGGTTTCGTTTAGTATTTTCCGTTAAGAAAAACTCAAACCCAAATAACCCGTATCCACCAATACTTGTTGATTCATCACTGAAATCAGGATTTGGGAAAACGCTTACAATTCCGCCTTCTGAATACAAACTGATTCGATTGGTAATACTTCTTTGATAATTAATGCCGATTTGAGCGGTCAAAAATTCCGACCACGTTTGATTATTCTGTTCATCGGGATGGTTTAACCAGTTTAAGTTCGACCTGAAATTTACACGTAGATTTTTAAATTCAGGTGAGAGTATGTGGGCTCCAATGCCAAACTCATTGTGGAAATTGACTATTTGGATACCGTAGGAGAATTTATCAAAACTTCTTTGCTGGCCTTGCAGCAAAGTTGCAACTGAAAGCAAGGCAATCAGGCTTAATATTTTTCTCATGATATTAGTTGTTTATTCAAATATTTCAGTCTTCTTAATTCCATTAATTGCGTTTTTACGTGTTATCAAATACAATATGTAATGAATCAGAAGCCCTACGCCCCAAAAAACTACTGTAAAATGGACTGATTTAATTTTTTCACAATCAGACTGTAACCCAAGGAAGAACCATATTTCAGCGATTAGATTACAAATCAAGTATGTAGCTACATGAAACCTAAGCCCAATATCGTACAGAGGTAATGTTTGTTTATCCTTTTTGCCAAATGTCCATCCAATGATAAAAATTAATATACCATAGAGTGCTGCAAGAATCCAGACTTCGGTAAAGAGCTGGTTTTGTAGAAATCTGCTCAGGAAAAACCGGAACAGGAGAGTTAAGATAATAAGCCCGATTGAAAAAAACACGAGATTTTTAGTTATTGCTTTCATTCTTAGTCCTCCTTATTGATTAAGTTTTTAATACGTTCGTTGAAAAAAAGATTAATGTTTCTTTCTATAAAAGAATTGAGCAATGATTGCCCTAAGTCAGTTAAATAGTAATATTTTCGTTCAGGCCCTTTGTTGCCTTCACCTGTTTTGTAATTTACAATCCCTACATGCTGAAACTTTCTAAGGTTTCGATAAAGGCTTTGGCTTTCACATGTCATTGTTTGATTGGATTGCTCTTCAACAAAAGACTTTATTTCATCAACATATTTTTTCCCATCTTTCAAAGCCAGGAAAACCCAAAGGGTAAGTTGACCTTTTTTATATGTCTCTTCCCATGCTGATAATAGTTCATTTAATTGATTTCCTTCATTCATATATTAAGCATATTGTATTAAACAAAAAGTATAGTACAAAGATAATAAATAAAAAATGATAAAAACAAATAAATTGCAAGAAAAAATTATCATTTAACATCACCAGCCGCTAACATGCGGTATAGTTAATTGCCGGTGCAGTGCGTATTCAAGCGTCTCAACCCGTATCAAAAGTAGTTGTAACTTGACAGGGAAGTGCTTCGAAATCGGCAACTAACCATACCGCCGCCCGTTGTGCGTCATTCTATTGAAGACCGTGCAACCATTAAATTGAAAGTCGAAACCAAAATACAAAGGATATTAAATGAAATATTGGGCAGTAGGAGCAGCACACGGAAACACAGATGTATCAAAGGACTTTTTAGACCAAGGAATTTGGTATGACGGTTATGCAGAGGACGGAGATGATAGAAACAAAGACACATTAAAGGAAGTTAAAATTGGTGACATGATTTTAATGAAATCAAGTTCGACAAAAGGAGTAAATCACTCAATAACATTTACAAAACTTAAAGGAGTCGGGAAAGTAATCAACAAGGATAGCAATCATTACTTTAGAGTAAAATGGTTTGACCTTGCTGAGCTACCAAAAGACTTTGATGGCATCTCCTACAGAAAGACAATCGAACCTTTAAGAGATGATGAAATGTTAGAATTTACTCAACGCATAATCGAAAAAGGAAACAGAGAGATGATAATTGACTTACTCAAATACAAAAACCAAATCATTTTACAAGGCCCTCCAGGGACAGGTAAAACAAGACAGGCAAAATTAATAGCAAGTGAACTTACAAAACCTCGTATAGTTGGAAATCCAGAAAGTATAATTGATAAATTAATTAAAAACTTCAACACCAATGATGAAGTTGTAAAGTCAACAAGAGAAAGTAGAGAGAAACTGCTTTCCAAATTTTACGAACTGTTTCCAAAAGAAAACATTGATAAGCTTACTTTAGAGAATTACTGTGCAGGCAGGGGCGATAGAGATAATTTTTGTTGGTGGATTGAGACAGGTTTAAAATTACTTGGCTCTTATTCTCCCGGCAGTGCAAGGTCGTATTTAATCTATTGGAAAAAGGCTATAGAAGATTATAGTAAACACGGCTTTGTAAAAGAGATCGAAGATAATAACGAAGCAATGAAAAAAGTAGCAGAGTTTCTTTCTGAAGTTATTAATTCTAAAAACTTAGACAATTCAAATCAATATTTTGGCGATAGCTTTTTGCTAAAGCTACTTAATAGCTACTACCCTGATGAGTATTTCCCAATCAATAGTGAGAAAATGATTGACAATGCTCTTAAAATTTTCAAAGTAAATTATCAAGGATTGAATGTTTTTGAAAAAAATCAAAAGCTAAATCAAGTTTACATTGAAAAGAAAAAGCGTTTAAATGTTCAGTTGACAAGCTATGAATTTGGGAAACTGCTTTGGGAAAATTTCAATTTAAAAACAGGAGAAAACATTGTTGATAATAATGATGCTGTGGCAAGTGGCGAATATGAAATTATACAATTTCATCCAGCATACTCTTATGAAGACTTTGTTAGAGGAATTGTTGCCGATACAACAGAAGGTGGTAGCGTTTCCTACCAAGTTGAAAATAAAGTTTTAGCCGATTTTGCACAAAAAGCAACTGACAACCCAAATGGAAATTACGTTTTAATAATAGACGAAATAAATAGAGCAAACTTGCCTTCTGTTTTAGGCGAACTTATTTACGCATTAGAATACAGAAATGAGGCTGTAACTTCAATGTATGAATTTGAAGGCGAAAGAGAGATAACATTGCCCAAAAATCTTTACATCATTGGCACAATGAATACGGCAGACCGTTCTGTTGGGCATATTGACTATGCAATAAGACGAAGGTTTGCATTTGTAGACATTTTACCAGACGAAAATGTCATTCAAAATCCGTTTGCAAAAAAATTGTTCAATGAAATAAAAGCACTGTTCGGTAACGAATTTCTTTCGCCAGACTTCAAAGCTAAAGATGTGATGATTGGACACAGTTATTTTATTGTAAAAGACGAAGATGAGCTGAAAATAAAATTGGAATTTGAAATAAAGCCAATACTTCGAGAGTATTTGAAAGACGGTATATTTTTAGAAACTGCCAACGACATAATTGAAATATTAAATGTCTAAGTTACTTTTCAATAAAGCATTTTCAGAACACTGCAATGAAGATATATCTTCATTGGAAATGCTTTCTGCATCTTCAATCCTTTACAAGCAAAAGGCAGATTGTAAGTGCATTGAAATTACGCAGGACAGCACCAGCAAAAAACTAAATTCAAATTTTTATATCGGAACTGATTGGCTAAACAGAAATAAAATTGCCGTTTATGTAGCACCAAAACTGAATGATAATTCACAGCAAACGGATTATCTAAAAATGCTTTTCTCTTGCCTGAGACATTCGGATGTTGCTACCTTCACAAAAGATTTGTATGAAATAAAATTTGATGAACCTTTTATTGAAATTGAGCAAAAACAAGATTTGCTAACTCCTCTTTTGGTTATTCAATTTTTGCAGGTAGTAAAGACCATTGTTAGAAAGGGATTGAAGAAATCTTACTACAAGATTGAACACAACTTAAATGCAAAAATCAAAGGAAAGGTTTTAGTTGGTCAAACACTAAAACAGAATATCATTAAGAACAAGCCGACAAAAACATTTTGCAAGTATGAAGAATTTGGTTTCAACTGCATTGAAAACAGAATTCTAAAACGGACTTTGGTTTTCGTTCAAAAATATCTTGCACTATTTCCCGACTATTCAAAACTCGCTTCGCCAGTAGTAAATTATTGCCTACCTGCTTTTTACGAAGTTGATGAGAATATTGAATTGAAAACATTGAAAGGAATTAAACACAACGCATTTTATAAAGAATACAAAGAAGCACTTCATATTTCATCACTCATATTGAAACGGTTTGGTTACAACATTAAAGAGATTGACACACTCATCAACAAGACTGTTAAAGTTCCACCGTTTTGGATTGATATGCCTAAACTTTTTGAACTATATGTTTTAGGCATGCTCAAAGACAGGTATTTCAACAACATAAAATTTCAAATTCAAGGAACATACGGACAACCCGATTTTATTTTTGTAAGTGACACTGAGAAAATGATAATTGACACAAAATACAAACGGAAATATCAGCAAGAAAAATATCAGGCAGAGGATATCAGACAATTAAGCGGATATGCAAGAGACACGAAAGTTTTATCAAAATTAGGTTGTATAACAGCAGAGGAGCAAGACAAAGTTATTGACTGCTTAATTATTTATCCTGACCAATCTGCATCTGACACATTAGCTGACGACTTAAAAGAGAAACAGATTAGGGGCTTTACAAGATTTTATAAAATGGCTATTAAATTACCAGTAATCAGTAACTAAAATGGACGGAGAACTGCACGACAGAAAAGAAGAACGAACGCACAACAGCGTGTATATGCCATTGCTTCGCAACAGCACATACACGCGGAACGTTGGTGGTGATTTTAATTAGAAACTGTATTGAAAAATAAATTTAGGAGGAGTTTGAGATGGGTAAAGAACATAAAAGTTTATCTGACATAAATTGGAAAACTCTGATCAACAGAACATTTCATCCTAGTCCGCTGGCTTGGGAAGACAATGTATTGTATTTTTTAATGATTGATCGTTTCTCAGACAACAACGAAAAAGGTTATAAAGACATTACTGGAAACATAGTTAATACAGGGAAAACAGGTTTGTACAAGGTGACTGATAACGGAAATGCTATTTTAAATAAATCTGATGCAGACTTTTGGAACGAGTGTGGCGGAAAATGGATGGGTGGAAATTTAGATGGTTTGAAAAGCAAAATAGGATACTTAAAAAGACTTGGAATTACTACAATATGGATAAGCCCTATTTTTAAGCAAGTGAGCTTTCAGGAAACATACCATGGTTATGGCATACAAAATTTCCTCGATATCGACGCTCATTTTGGAAGTAAAGATGATTTAAACCAGCTTGTAAAAACGGCACACGAACAAGGAATTTACGTAATACTCGACATAATTCTAAATCACAGCGGCAATGTATTTAGTTACAATCCCGATAGATATTGGACCGAAGATGCAAATAAAAACTATTATCTCGACCCTCGCTGGGATGGTAGTTTTTATCAGGTAGATGGATATAACGATGCAAATGGAAAATCCAGCATCCCATTTGGTACTATTGATTTAACACAACATCCACAGGTATGGCCGGATGGTGCCGTTTGGCCGTCTGAGTTTCAAAATCCGCAAACCTTTACACAAAAAGGACGAATTAACAATTGGGATCACAATCCTGAATATCTTGAAGGTGATTTCTCTGATTTAAAAGACATTGATTTGGGCAATGAAGATTTAGAAAACTTCATTCCATCAGATGGTTTGAAGTTTTTATGCGATGTTTATAAATATTGGATAGCATTTGCTGATATTGACGGTTACCGGATAGATACGATAAAACATATGGGAAGACCTGCTACAAGATACTTTGTATCTGTTTTGAAAGAGTTTGCCCAAAGCATTAACAAAGAAAATTTTTACCTTGTCGGTGAGATAGCCGGAGGCAGAAAAAATGCATATGAAACCTTACAACTTACAGGATTAAATGCAGCTCTGGGAATAGATGATGTTCAATCGAAACTCAGGGGCTTTGTAAAAGGTAAATATTGCCCGGCAGAGTATTTTAATTTATTTCGAAATTCGGAACTAATCAATAAAGATTCCCATACCTGGTTCAGAGATAAGGTGGTAATTATGTTCAACGACCACGATCAGATATGCACTGAAGATTATGATGATAAAGACAAATCGAAAAAATTACGTTTTGCTGCCTATGGAGGCAGGAATAAAGATTTGCTTTTGCCGGCTATTGCTGTAAACCTTACAACAATGGGTATTCCATGCATTTATTATGGAACTGAGCAGGCTTTCGATGGCGAAGGAGGAAGTGACAAATACCTGCGGGAAGCTATGTTTGGTGGTGAATTTGGTGCATTTAGAAGCCGTAACAAACACTTCTTTGATGAAAGTACTTATGAATATCAGGAAACAGCCAAAATTGTTCAGGTTAGAAGACAAGAAATTGCTTTAAGAAGAGGAAGACAATTTCTAAGAGAAATATCAGGCAATGGAATTAATTTTGGCTATCCGGAAGGCGGTGATACCATCCGCTCTGTAATTGCATGGTCGCGAATTTTTAATAACGAAGAAATATTGTGTGCCATTAATACAGATGAAAACAATACCTTAGAAGTTTATGTAACTATTGACAACAACATCCATAAAGCAGGTGATAAATTAAGATGTTTATATTCCTGCAATTCAACAAAAATGGATATACAGGTTCAAAATGTAAACGGAAGATGTGTTGTGTTATTAAAAGTTCCTAAGGCAGGATTCGTAATTTATAAGAAATAAAAAAAACTACCGACAACACGCAGTATAGCCAACGTTATTTCCGAAAAGTGCAAACTTTGAGTTTTTTTTGTTTGTTCCGGCTGACAGAAAAAGATCACGAAGTCGGCAAAAAATATATAGCCGCAGCCGTTAGCTAAACAGTAGTTTTCTCAAATAAGTGTTCCCCGGCTGCCGGGGTCGCACCCTGGCAGAAAAAAGATTTATTCTTGGGTCAGGGTACGACCCTGACCCCAGGGAATACACCCACAACCCAAAATCAGCGGTTATTTCGCTTAACTTTTTTGAAAGGTGTGCCGGATTAGCTTATATTTGCATCATAAAAACATTTCAGGTGAAGTTTTGAGAATATTAGTAAGCAACGACGACGGCATACATTCCAAAGGGATTTATGAACTTGTAAAAGCTTTAAAAGAAATTGGCGAAGTTACAGTGGTTGCGCCTTTAACAGAGCAAAGCGCGGTTGGTCACGCAATAACAATGAAAATACCTTTACGGGTTACCGAATATTATAAAAACGGCGAATTTTTCGGCTATGCAGTTGACGGAACTCCCGCGGACTGCGTTAAAATGGGAATCCGGAATATTATGAAAACCCCGCCAGATATTGTTGTTTCGGGAATAAACCACGGTTCCAATACTGCAATTAATATTATTTACTCGGGTACTGTATCCGCAGCCCGCGAAGCTGCAATTCTTGATGTTCCTGCAATAGCGGTTTCAGTAGCCGCCCATCGGGTGGAAAATTTTTCGTATGCTGCCGAAACAGCAGTGCTTACAGTCCAAAAAGTTTGTAAATACGGACTTGAAAACGGAACCCTGCTAAACATTAACGTTCCCGATCTTCCTAAAGAAAAAATACAAGGAATTAAACTCACCAAACAAAGCAAAGCAAAATGGGATGATATTTACGAAAAACGAGTTGATCCTTACGGGAACGATTATTACTGGCTGAAAGGCAATCTTGTTGAAGTTGATGAATCGGAAGATTATGATCAGACGGCGATAAAGAAAAATTTCGTTTCCATTACACCCATTCATTTCGATTTAACAGATTATAAAACTTTCCTAAAAATGAAAGAATGGAATATTGAAACAAACAGATAAACAGGATTTTTTCCGATGCAGATTTTCGATTCGATAAAAATAACACTGAACGGCAGCGTCTGGATTTTTCTTACGGCTGTTACGGCAGTTTTTATTTTTACATTTTATTATTACAGGTTTACAATTCCGCAGATAAAAAAATCCCTGCGCATTATTTTATCTTTTTTAAGATTTACCGCGCTTTTTCTTGTTACAGTCATAATCTTCGAACCTTTGCTTTCAATTTCCGATAAAACTGAAAAAACGCCCGAAAACCTGATATTCTATGATGCGTCTTCCTCAATAAAAGAAAGCAGCGAATGGAATCTGATAAACGGTCTGAAAGAAAAACTTGAAAATCTTCCAGGAAGCAGTAAATTTTATTCTTTCGGAACAGAAGTAAAAGATTTGAACGGAGATATAGATTTCAGTGAACCTCTTACCGATTTCTCAAAAATAAGCAAAGCAGTAAGCGAAAATAATGCTCCTGCCGCATCGGTAATTATTATTAGCGACGGAATAATTACAGCTGGGCAAAATCCGTTAAGCAATTTCGAAAAAGCCGGCATTCCGGTATTTACAATCGGTCTCGGCGACACTTCCCTTTCAAAAGACATCACTGTTAACAGAATAATCCATAACGAAGCAGTTTACGCCGGAACAGCAACAAATATTTCCGCCGAAATTTTCAGCAACGGATTTGAAAATCAGGAAATTAAAATTGATTTTTATGAAGACGGCAGATTATTTGAAAGTAAGGAAACAACTTTAAAAGACGGCATAAACCGGGTTTCAGCCAGCTATCTTCCTGCAAGTCCGGGCGAAAAAAAGATTTCCGCATCTGTTAGCAAAATTTCGGGTGAACAGACTTTCGATAATAACAGAAAAGATACTTTTATTTTTGCCGATCGTTCAAAATTAAAGATATTTATGGTTGCCGGTTCGCCTTCATCGGACTTATCCTTTATAAAAAATTCACTTAAGCAGAATAAAAATATTGATATCAGGACTTACACCGAAATTATACGAAACCAGCCGCCGGATATTTCTTTTTTCAACAAAATGAATGATTCGGCAGATGCTGTTATTATTTTAGATTTTCCAGCAAAAAGCAGCAACCGGCAAACATTAAATCTGCTTAAACAAAATATTTCCAATAATAAATTACCGTTCCTTTTTATATTCGGCGAAAACTTTGACCTTACAATGATAAATCAGTTCGAAGGGTTGTTGCCGTTTTCAGCAAAAAGAATTAACAGCGCTTTTTCGCAGATACAGCCTGTAATTAAAATGCCTAATCACCCATTAATAAAATCTGCAATAGAAAAAGATGTATCGGAGTGGGAAAATCTTCCACCGGTTTTGCGTACAAATTCGGAAATTACTGCTTCGCCCGGCAGTATTGTTCCAGCCGAAATTTCCGTAAAAAATATAAACTTCCCTTTTCCGCTGATAATATTGAATGAAACCGGCGCGGCAAAAAGAGCTGTTGTAACTGCTGCGCAGACCTGGCGCTGGAAATTACAGTCATCTTCCCAAAGCCAAAATATTTTCGATAATTTTATTAACTCTTCAATTAAATGGCTTACTGCATCGGGCAAGACAAAAAGTTTTGTTGAAACATCCAAAAAATATTTCTTTCAGGGCGAAGAAGTGATTATCAGCGGACAGATTTATAACGATTTAATGGAACCTGTTGCAGATGCCGATATTGTTATAGAAATTAAAGGGACTGATTACAGCAACAGCTTTAATCTTTTTAAAAGCGAATCGGGCATTTACGAAGGCGGTTTGATAATAAATACCCCCGGAGAATATTCTTATACTGCAAAAGTAAATGCGCAAGGTATCCGCCCAATGGCTTTTTCCGGCAAATTTATTGTTAATAGAATCGATATTGAAAAAGTAAACCTTAAACAGGATATTGCGTTTTTAAAATCACTTGCCGAATTGACCGGCGGAAGTTATTTTAAAATAACAGAAACCGGAAATTTGGAAGATATTTTTAAGAATACTGTAGATTCCGGTGTGAAGACTGAAATTAAACGCAAAGAAATTCCATTGTGGAATTACGAATGGATTCTTGCAATAATTGTTTTATTGTTTTCTGCTGAATGGTTTTTACGAAAAAAAGTCGGATTGCTTTAAACTGAAAAGAGGTTAAAATGAATTTAATAGAATGGTCTGACAAAGAGAATATAAACATTGCCGAAGTTGATGAACAGCACGAAAAGTTTGTTTCGGTTGCAAACAAACTATATAAAAATCTCGGTTCCGAAAAAAGATGGAAAACCGAAATGCTTTTAAAAGAGCTGACTGAACTTACCAAGCTCCATTTTTTAACTGAAGAAAAATTGATGAAAGAAAATAATTACGAAGGATTCTTCAGCCATAAACTTGAACACGACCGTTTCTTAAACAAGCTTGTTTCTTTTACTAATAATTTTGAACAGGGTGAAGAAGAAGTTACAATGAAATTCCTGCAATCAGTAAAAAACTGGCTCATAAACCATTTAGAATTAAACGACCGGAAAATAGGCGTATATCTTAACGGAAAAGGGATTAAGTAGATGTCTTTTCTTTCCGAGCTTTCCGATTTCCTGCTTCCGCGTTTTTGCCTTTCGTGCAATGTTAAATTAAATACAAAGCAAAAATATATTTGCTTCGGATGCAGCAAAGAACTCAAAGAAGCGGAAACCCATTTTATTGAAAAAGAATACCAGAGAAAATTTGCTTCGGATAATATTATTTCGGAGTTATACAGCTTATATGTTTTCGAAGCAGACAAACCGATTCAGGATATTATTCATCATCTGAAGTACGGGAAACGTTTCAGGGCAGGAATATTTTTAGGAAAGCAAGTCGGTTCAAAATTGCTGCAAGCATTTCCTGAAAGGGATATCGACATTTTTATTCCTGTGCCGCTTTTTCATTCCAAAGAAGCCGAAAGGGGTTTTAATCAATCGGTTTTTATTGCGCGCGGAATAAGTAAAGTTTACGGCAAACCCGTTAAAACTGATATTTTAAAACGCGTAAAAAACACAAAAACGCAAACCAAATTAAACATAACCGAGAGAATGGAAAATATGGACGGAGCATTTATCATAAGAAATCCTGAAGGAATTAGGGACAAAACCATCGCTATGGTAGATGATGTTATCACAACAGGTGCAACAATTAAGGAATGTGCAAAGGTATTAAAACAAAACGGTGCAAAAGATGTAAGTGCCGTAAGCGTTGCAATTACGAATATTTAAATTGTTTTAAAATTTATGCTGCTCCGATGTATCTAATTATTTTTTTCGATCAAATTTTCGCTATGCCGCTAAACTATTATCTAAAAATCTTGAACTTACTCTTAAACCTTAATCTTGAACCCTAATCTATTTAATCACATCTTTTCGGGAGCTGTAACACCAAGAATTTTTAATCCGTTGCGAATAGCAATCTGAACTGCTACAATAAGCGCAATACGGGCTTCGGCAAGTTTTTTATCCGAACCGATAATTCGGCATTGAGCATAAAATTTATGAAATAAAGCAGCAAGTTCTTCAAGATAATTTGCTATGCGGTGGGTTTCAAAATTTTCGCCGGCATACAGTACTTCTTCACGGAAAGCGTGAAGCTTTTTCAGGATATCCTGCTCTTCAGGAGCAACAAGCAAGTTCAAGTTTTCAGTAGAAAGATTCAGTTTTTGTTCATCGGTCATTTTTAGAATGGATGAAATTCTTGCGTGTGCATATTGTAAATAAAAAACCGGGTTTTCATCCGAATGTTTTTTTGCAAGAGCTATATCAAAGTTCAAGTGGCTTGTAACACCGCGCATATTAAAGAAATAGCGTACAACATCGGGACCCACTTCATCAATAAGCTCATCAAGCGTAATAAAATTGGCTTTACGTGTGGACATTTTTACAATTTCACCTTTTTCGGTGATGGTTACAAACTGATGAATAACAACTTTAACCTTTTCATCATCGTAACCTAACGAACGTAATCCGGCTTTTACATCGGGATAAGTAGCATTATGATCAGAACCGAAAAGATCTACCATTAGATCGTACCCGCGCTCGAATTTAGTAATGTGATAAGCAATATCGGGAAGTCTGTAAGTCGGTTCGCCGGTAGATTTTACAATAACTTTATCCTGTTCCTGTCCCATATCGGTAAGTTTAAGCCAGACAGCTCCTTCTTTTTCGTAGGATACTTTTCTTTCTTGGAAAGTATTTAAAAGGGATTTTATCCTTCCGTCTTCGTATAAAGAATTTTCGTTAAAATAATTGTCGAATTTTATATTCAGCCGGTTCATTGTTTTTTCGATATCTGCAAAAATCTCTTTTTCCGATACATCTTTAAAGATACCGTCGCCTGGTTCGTTAACCAATTTATCGCCGTATTCTTCTTTAAGTTTTGCGGCAATGTCTTTAATATATTCGCCTTGATAATAATCTTCCGGAAAATCAATATTTTGCCCGAGCAATTGCAGATAACGCAGTTTTGTGGATTCACCGAGCATTCGCATTTGTCTGCCGGCATTGTTAAAATAATACTCGCGGTCAACGTTGTAACCAATCCATTCAAGCATATTTGCAATGGTATCACCCACAACGGCATTTCTTCCATGCCCGACGGTAAGGGGTCCGGTAGGATTTGCCGAAACAAATTCCACCATTGCTTTTATATTTTTATACTTATCCGATTTTCCGAAACTATCTTTTTCGTTCAGGACTTCTTTAATAATATTGGAAGTGAAATCAGGTTTGAAGAAAAAATTAATAAAGCCGGGTCCGGCTATTTCTGTTTTATCAATAAAACTGCTGTCCGTTTCCAAATTGGCAATTATTTCTTCTGCAATCTGGCGAGGATTTTTTTTCAATTCTTTTGATAAAATCATTGCAATATTAGTTGAAATATCTCCGTTTTCTTTTTGATTTGGAACGTTAAATATTGCTTTTCTATTTTTAAGATATTCTAATTTCAGCGAGGCTTTTTCGAATAATTTATCCAGATAATTCTTCACTTCTTGCTCCTTGTTCTGCTTTTTGTTTTTACTTCTGTTACAGGTTCGTCTTTAATGTCGGTAACAGGTGCATCTCCCCAGAATTTTTCGAGATTGTAATATTCACGCGCTTCTTTTTTAAATATATGCACAATCACATCAAAATAATCTACCAAAACCCAATTCAATGTGTCGTAACCTTCAAGATTGCTATATTTAATTCCGCGTTCCCTCAGCTGTTTATCAATTTCATCCGCAATTGCTTTTACCTGTGTATCCGAATCGGCGCTGCAAATAATAAAATAATCTGCAATTGAAGAAACATTTCTTAACTCTAGGATTTTTATATCGTAACCTTTTTTAGATAAAATATATTCTGATATTATTTTAACAAATTCCTGTGAATCCAAAATTACTCCTATTTAAATGGTTCTAATGAATAATAATCTTTTCCAATAATGACAGATACATCTAAAAAATACTCGTCATTTAACTGTCTTATTATTGTTTCTTTTTTGGCTACCCCTAACATTTTAGCTATTTTTAATGCATTTGCATAGTTGCCTGCTCTGTCAACTACCAGAGTTTTTTCAACATCAAAACTTTTGTAATTACCCGAATTAACTACATCACAGCCTTTTTGACGCAAATAATCGGTTACCCTGTCCGCAACCCCCGAAGCTCCGCATCCGTTCATAACTTCTAACTGAACAATATCAGCCGGAGCGCTCATTTCATCTTCGGTTTTATTGTATCTGTTTTGATCGGTTATTTTTATAATAAAGGAATAACCGAGATAGATAACTACAATTACCAAAAGAAAAATTACAGCATTAATAGCGGTGTTATTAAATGATTTTTTTTCGCTGTTCATTTATTATATCTGTATAGATTCTGCCAAAATAATTTATACTATTTGCATACAAAAAAAACCGGGAGAAAAAAACCCGGTCTGTAAAAATACTAAATTCTTGATGAATGTGTTAAATTTTATTAATACCAGAATGAATTCTGGAAAAAAGGCGAGTTATAAAATCCTGTCGGGTTCTGATTAAACTGCAAAGTAATACTTGTCTTTTCTGAAGGCTGATAATTCAACTGGATTCTGCTTAAATAAATACCGTTTACTTGTTTAGCAAATCCGTCGCCGAATGTGCTGTAAGGAGAATTTACAAAACTGGCATCCACTTCCAAATTCAAATTTTGAGTAAATTTGTAAGCCATAGTATTTGTATATACTCCAAGCGCATATCCAAAACTACTTCCGGCAGAATAAGACATCGAAAATGTGTGATTCATGCTGAAATTTTCGGGATTAATAAATCCTAGATACATGCTTGTATATTCGCTTTGCACAATCCCTTGCCGTATATTCACTTGTTTTTCTGAATCTTTAAATTGAGCGTTAATGTTTATTGAAACCAATATAAAAATAATTAAAAGCAAATATCTCATAATTTCACCTTTTTGCAGCTTTTAACAAATCTAAATTTCTAAAGTTTCGCTTTTACCATATTATTTTCGTCAACAATCACGACTGTAGGTTTGTGTTTTAAGGCTTCTTCTTCACTCATCTGCGAATATGTCATAATTATCACTTTATCGCCGATGTGCCCCAGCCGGGCAGCTGCACCGTTTAGTCCGATAACGCCGCTTCCTCTTTTTCCTACAATTGTATAAGTTTCAAATCTGCTTGCATTATTTATATTTACAACCGATACTTTTTCGTACGGTAAGATATTTGCTGCTTCCAATAATTCTTCATCAACAGTCAAACTTCCTTCATAATACAGATCAGCTTCAGTAATTGTAGCCATGTGAATTTTTGATCTGAACATATCTCTAGTCATAACTTACTTTTTATCCATTTTTATTTTACATTCAATTTTAACTAACCTTTAACAGTAAATCAATACAAATCGTCAGTTGGTTTTATTTCACTTTTGCAATCATTTCAATTTCAATTGGAGCATTAAGCGGCAATTCGCTAACTCCAACAGCGCTTCGTACGTGTTTGCCGGCTTCACCGAAAATATTTACCAACAGCTCGCTGGCTCCGTTAGCAACTTTTGGCTGTGCTGTAAAATAATCGGCACTGTTTACAAATACTGTTAATTTAATAATTTTCTCAATATTATCGAGATTATCTATCAAGGATTTAATAACGGAAAGACAATTAAGCAAACACAATTCCGCGGCTTTCATTCCGGTCTCAGTACTTATTTCAGCACCAACCTTTCCTGAATATTGAAGCTTCCCGTCAACAATCGGAAGCTGTCCTGCTGTAAAAACAAGGTTTCCTTCTCTGATGCATGGAATATATGCAGCCAATGGAGCCGGAGTTTCGGGAATTACATATCCAAGTTGTTTTATTCTTTCTTCTATCATATTAAACTCCTTTGATAATCCAAATATAATTTATTTGAAATTCAATTAAAAGTTATCGCTTTTTTTTATAGATTTGAGTTCAATATTTTTGGGATGTAACATGCTGGAAAACAAATTTGATGAACTTGTTAAAATAATTAACCTGTTACGTAAAGAATGTCCTTGGGACAGAGAACAGACACACGATTCGATAAAAGCGCAAACTCTGGAAGAAGTTTATGAAGTAATTGAGGCAATTGATAACAAAGACTTTTCAGAACTAAAAACTGAACTTGGCGATTTGCTGTTGCATGTAATTTTTCACACAGTTATTGCCGAAGAAGAAGGTAATTTCTATCTTCACGAAGTTATTGATACAATTAAAAACAAACTTATCCGCAGGCACCCGCACGTTTTTGGAGATTCGGAAGTAAAAGACAGCAAACAAGTTATAAAAAACTGGGAAGAAATTAAACTTAAAGAAGGACGGAAAAGCGTTCTTGACGGAGTGCCTAAAAATCTTCCTGAACTTCAAAGAGCCTGTCGTCTTCAAGATAAAGCATCTAAAGTCGGCTTCGATTGGGATAATAAGGCTGATGTTTGGAAAAAAGTTCTTGAAGAAATAGATGAAATGCAGGAAGCTGAATTACTTGATGATAAAGAAAAGCTTGAGGAAGAAACCGGCGATTTATTTTTTGCATTAATTAACTACTGCCGATTTATTGGAATTAATCCCGAAAATGCTTTGCGTAAAACAAATACCAAATTTATTAAAAGATTTAAATTTGTTGAAGGGAAAATAACAGCAACCGGAAAATCTTTATCCGAATCATCTCTTGAGGAAATGGATAGATTTTGGGAAGAAAGCAAAAATAACGTTTAGATTCTTATCCTTTCCCGTTTTCTTTGTTATATTCTTCGTAAGCGAAAATAATATCTTTAACTAATTTATGTCTTACAACATCTTCGCGATCGAAATAAATAAAGCTTACTCCGTCAACACCGCGTAATATTTGCTGAACCTGAACTAATCCGCTTTTAGTATTATGCGGTAAATCTATTTGAGTAACATCACCTGTAATAATCGCTTTCGAGTTAGGTCCTAATCTGGTAAGGAACATCTTCATCTGAAGTGATGTGGAATTTTGAGCTTCATCAAGGATAACAAATGAATTATTCAGTGTTCTTCCGCGCATATAAGCCAAAGGAACAATTTCGATTATTTCTTTTTCAATGTATCCTTTAAGTTGTTCAGCCGGGATCATATCCTGGAGCGAATCGTATAAAGGTTTCAGATACGGATCAACCTTTTCTTTAAAATCACCCGGTAAAAAGCCTAAACTTTCGCCAGCTTCTACAGCTGGGCGCGCAAGAACTATTTTACGAACGCTTCCCTTTTTAAGGCTTGCAACCGCAAAGGCTACAGCCAGATACGTTTTACCCGTACCGGCAGGTCCAACAGCAAAACATATATCATTTTTTTTTACGCTTTCGATATATTTAATTTGTGTTGGGGTTTTTGCCTTTATCACATCTTTTTTAGTATAAAGAATTATATTGTCGTATTCTTTTTCCGAAATTATTTCGCGCCCCAGAACTGTAAGATCAATAATCGTTTCAACGTCAGCAGTCTTTAATGTATTGGTAGTATTAAGGACGTAAGCCATCTCTTTGAAAACTTTTTCAACTGCCTCAACTTCTTCAACAATACCTTTAATATAAACGTTTTCGCCTCTTACAGTAACAGATGTGTTAAATCTTTCATCTATGGGTATTAGATTTTTATCATTAAATCCAAGAAGGGACAGCATATCAACATTTTCGAGTTTTAAAACTTTTTCTACTACCGTAAATCCTCCAAAATAAAAAAAAATGCCCTATCAATAAATGAAAAGGGCATTTTAAATTCAACATATAACAAAAATTAAGGAGCTGTTGTAACCGGAGCCGGTTTGTAATTTCTTCTTAATTTATCGTATTTAGCTTGTTCTTCTTCTGACAAGTTTGGAACAGTGAAAATCTGGTTAGGATAAATTAAATCAGGATTTTTGATCTTGTCTTTGTTGGCATTGTATATTTTTGGCCAAGCAAATCCATTTCCGTAGTGTTCTTTTTTCTTTGCAATTTTCCAAAGATAATCACCTTTTACTACTGTGTACTGGATTTCAGAAGGTTTATCATCCCAAGCATCCAATTTCCTTTGTAACTGGTTATGAACTTTATCAAAGAATCTTGGCAAAGCTGATATTTTGCTTGCTTTAAGTGCATCAAGTTCTGCTTGTCTGTCAGCTTTAGGACCTTCTTTTGCATTTATTTTTGCTTCAAGAGCAGCAACTTTTGCGGCAAAAGCATCAACATCTGCTTGAGTAGCACCAATCAATTTTAATGTTTCATTTTCGCAATCTGATAAAGCACCTAACGCTGATTTTTTAACTTTAAGAGCTTCAATTTCTGCTTTCAATGCTGTCTGTTCAGCTGTAAGTTCAACTTTTTGTTTCCCTAATCTTGCCATTTCCTGTTCCCATTCATCAGTAGACATATCTCTTGTCTGAGCGAACAACCCAACTGTAAAAAGAAGTACAAATGCTATTGCAGCTATTTTATTATAATACTTCATTGATTTCCTCCGTAAATTTAAACTTTTTACAAAAATTATTTAATTGATCCAAGATTCTTTTTTGTTTCTGCTAAATTTTTGTTGCAATCATCAAGTTTAGCATTATGTTCTGCAATTTCTCTTTCCAATTTAGCTTTATCGCTCTTCAATTGGGTTATGTCTTTTTCAATAGCTTTAACTTCTGCAGATAAAGCATCTAGTTCAGCATACTGTTCATCACTCACGCCGCAAGCAGTCATTGCAAAAGCAAGCATACCAACAGCCATAGCTGAAGTAAAAAGCCTTTTTAATTTAGTCATTTTGTTCCTCCTATTTTGAATTATTAGTAATTTTAAATACCAATTTATAATAAAATAATAATCTGTTAAAATATCCGCTAAGATAATTATTTATTTACTATTAAATCAACCTTTTTTCTACAAAACTGTTATATTTTTTACCTGCAACTATAATATGATCAAAAACTTTAATCTCTAACAGCTTTCCAGCCTCAACAAGTTTCTTTGTAATTGCAATATCTTCGGGGCTCGGTTCCGGGTTGCCGGATGGATGATTGTGCACTAAAATTATATTTGCGGAGTTGTTGTCGATTGCTACTTTAAATACTTCACGCGGATGAACTATACTTGAACTTAAGCTTCCAACCGAAATCACTTCGTACTTTATTATTTTGTTGTTGCTGTTAAGGCATACAACAATAAAATGTTCTTTGTATTCGTCTCTTAATAAATGAATAAAAAATTCTGCAATATCCTGCGGCGATGTAATTTTTTTGTTAAAACGGGTTTTCTTATCCTGATCAATTCTTCTCCCGATTTCAAATGATGCAACTAGTGTTGCAGCTTTATCGTTCCCTATTCCGCTTTCTTTTTTTATATGTCCAATTGATTTGGTTGCAAGAACAGCAAGATTCTCGTTTCGTAAGAGTAAATTCCTTGCAACTTCAATAACCGAAACGCCTTTTGTTCCGGTTCTTAAAAGAATTGCAATCAACTCTGCATCACTTAATGACTGAGCGCCGTGTAAAAGTAATTTTTCGCGGGGTCTGTCATCCGGAGGCAGTTCTTTTACCTTCAAAATACCCTCTTAATTTTAATGTCATTTGTTGCAATCGGCAAGAGCGCTTTTTGCAATTAAGTCATTCGGATTTATTTTTAACGATTTATTAAAAAATTCGCATGCTTCTTCCGACTTTTTTTGGCGCAAGCAACTAAGACCTATCAGTGAAAAGATTTCAGAATCGTCTTTATTTTCAGCAGAAGCTTTCAAATATTTCTCTGCCTTGCTGTAATCTCCTGTTGCATAAAATATTCTTCCTGCCAAATCCTGAAAATCTTTAATGCTTTCATTCATTTTCAATGCTTTCATAATATATTCTTTTGCATGACAATGCATTTCTTTCAAATAATAGATCTTTGAAATAATAAAGTTTAATTCAGGATTAAGTACGGTCAGGCTCTCAGCTTTTTCGGCATATTGAAGTGCCGTATCGTATTTTTTTTGAATAATGCTGCATTCTGCAAGATATTGATATGCTTCACCTAAAATGTCCGATTGTTTGCAATTGTTAATAAATTCCAAAAAATTCATAGTGGCAAATTCATATTCTTTATTAAAAAATAAAGATTGTCCTTTAAGAAAATAAGATTCCGGAAACATTGTTTTATCAACAATCGATATAAGGTCTGCTGCTTTTTCGAAAAATGAATTGCGGATAAATATTTGAGCAAATTGTAAAAGATATTCATCAGCAAGATTTATTGGGTTTACTTCATCAATCAAGTTAACAATCGAATCCGGATTCCCTAATTTTTCGTATATCTCGGCAATTTTCAAAACAAGAAAATTATCTTCAGGATTCTGTTCATATAGTTTTAATAAAATCTGCAGCGAATGAAGCAGTTTACCTTCACGAGCAAGATATATCGCTTTAGTAAAATTATGATCCGATTGAATTTCCATAAATCATTCCCACTCTATTGTTGAAGGAGGTTTAGAACTTATATCGTAAACAACCCTGTTTACTCCCCTCACGTTTCTAATTATTTTGTTCGAGACATTTTCCAGAAAATCGTAATCAAACCGGAACCAATCGGCTGTCATTCCATCTGTTGAAGTAACTGCTCTCAACGCAATAACATTTTCGTAAGTTCTGTTATCGCCCATAACGCCAACAGTTTTTACAGGCAAAAGAACAGCAAATGCCTGCCATATATCATTATATATTCCGGCTTTGTGAAGTTCTTCAATATAAATTGAATCTGCTTCGCGTAAAATATCAAGTTTATCTTTTGTTATGTCGCTTAATACTCTTACTGCGAGTCCGGGTCCTGGAAATGGGTGTCTTCCTATAAAATCATCCGGAAGTCCCAATTCCTTTCCTATCGCTCTTACTTCATCTTTGAACAATTCCCTGAAAGGTTCAATAAGTTTAAGATTCATTTTTTCGGGCAGACCACCAACATTATGATGGGTTTTAATTGTAACAGAAGCTCCTTTAACCGAAACAGATTCAATAACATCGGGATATAGCGTACCTTGAACAAGATATTTCGCATCTCCGAATTTTTCAGCTTCTCTTTCAAATACCTCTATAAATGTATTACCTATAATCTTTCGTTTTTTTTCCGGTTCGATAACATCTTTTAATTTGCTTAAAAATTCTTCCGAAGCATCAATATGAATAATATGAAGATCATAATTTTCTTCAAACATTTTTATTATTGCAGAACTTTCATCCTTCCGCATCAGTCCAGTATCAACGTGAACACAAATTAAATTATTTCCTATCGCTTTATGAACCAGAACAGCCGCAACGGAAGAATCGACTCCTCCGCTTAATGCGCAAATTACTTTACTGTTGCCAGTTTTGTTTTTAATTTCCTCAGCAGCCTGCAATATAAAGTTGCCAGGTGTCCACTCAGGTTTGCATTTACAAATTCCGAAAAGAAAATTATCAATTATCTTTCTGCCTTCGGTAGTATGCGCAACTTCAGGATGGAACTGCACCCCGTAAATACCTTTATCATCATTTGAAAGAGCGCATATAGGAGAGTTTGCAGATTTTGCAACAACAGAAAATCCTTGCGGAATCTTTGTAATGTAGTCACCGTGACTCATCCAAACTGTTGAAGGGCTTTTAATATTTTGAAATATTTTGGAATTCCCGATAATTTCTAAATCTGTTTTGCCATATTCTCTTTTGTCAGCGGGTTCAACTTTTCCTTTAAAATATTCGGAAACAAGCTGCATTCCGTAGCAAATACCAAGCACTGGAATTCCAAGGTTAAATATTTCAGAATCGACCTGAGGTGAATCTTCATCGTAAATACTCATCGGTCCGCCCGAAAGTATTATTCCTTTTGGAGACAGCTCCGATATTTTATCTATTGAAAAATTATGAGGATGAATCTCAGAATATACCTTGCTTTCACGGATTCTTCTTGCAATTAGTTGAGTGTATTGCGAACCGAAATCCAATATTAAAATTGTTTCTGTATGTTTCATTTTTTCCTGTATTTACTATTGTCCAATCTGATTTTTATATTCTTCTGCCGTCATTAATTCATTTATCTGCGAAGCATTTGTTATTTCAACTTTCACAATCCATCCCTTTCCATAAGGATCGGTATTTATAACTTGAGGTTCGTCATTCAGACCTTCATTTATCTCCAACACTTTACCATCTACCGGCGCATAAAGGTCGCTTACCGTTTTAACGGCTTCAATTGTTCCAAATGTTTCACCGGCGGCAATTGTCTGCAGATTTTTATCTACATCCAGATATACAATATCTCCTAATTCGCCCTGTGCAAAATCTGTTATTCCAATTGTTCCAATGTTTCCTTCAATTAAAAGCCATTCGTGATCCTTTGTATACTTCAAGTTTGCAGGTATATTCATTTTTTCCTCTTGATTATTAAAATTTTTCTAAAAAAGATGTATCGTACTTTGATTTAATAAATTCTTTGTTTTCGAGAACTTTTTTATGGAAAGGAATTGTTGTTTTTACTCCATCAATCGTTAATTCTTCCAACGCTCTTTTTGCCCTCATAATTGCATGTTTTCTATCTGTTCCCCATACAATTAATTTTGCTATAAGCGAATCGTAAAATGGCGGAATCACATAATCGGCGTAAATATGAGAATCCATACGAACGCCGAATCCTCCCGGAAAATGAATATATTTTATTCTTCCTGGAGAAGGCAGAAATCCGTTTTCAGAATCTTCAGCGTTAATTCTGAATTCAAAACTGTGCCCGCGCGGAGTCACCGGAATATCCTTAAGCTTTTCGCCGGCAGCCACAAGAATTTGCTGTTTAATTAAATCAATATTATTAACCATTTCTGTTACCGGATGTTCAACCTGAATTCGTGTATTCATTTCAATGAAATAAAAGTTTTTATTTTTATCAACCACAAATTCTATTGTTCCGGCACCTTCGTAATTTACGCTTTTAGCACCGAGAACAGCTGCTTCAATCATTTTTTCCCGGATTTCGGAATTGATAAACGGAGAAGGTGATTCCTCAATCAGTTTCTGATGTCTTCGCTGAATTGTGCAATCTCTTTCGCCAAAATCATAAACATTGCCGAACTGATCCCCCATTATCTGAATTTCAATATGCCGTGGATTTTCAACAAATTTTTCCATGTATAAATCCTGATTTCCAAACGATGTCATAGCTTCTGCACTGGCACTCTGAAATGCGTTTTCAAGATTATTTTCCTTGAATACAATCCGCATACCTTTACCGCCTCCGCCCGAAGAAGCTTTAAGCATTACAGGATAACCGATTTTTTTTGCAATAGTTTTTGCCTGCTCGGCATTTTCTAAAATTCCATCGCTTCCCGGAACTACAGGCACTCCAACATCCCGCATTGTTTTTTTTGCATAAGCTTTATCGCCCATTTGTTTTATCATCCGGGCAGAAGGTCCAATAAATTTAAATCCCGATCCGGTACAAATATCTGCAAATTCAGCATTTTCCGATAAGAAACCGTATCCGGGATGAATTGCATCGGCTCCTGTAATATGCGCTGCCGAAATTATGCTTGGAATTTTCAGGTAACTGTCCTTACTGCTGGCAGGACCAATGCAGACGGCTTCATCGGCAAATATAACATGGAGAGATTCTCTGTCTGCTTCCGAATACACTGCAACAGTTTTAATTCCCATTTCTTTGCAGGTTCGTATTATACGGAGAGCTATTTCACCGCGATTTGCAATCAGTATTTTATCAAACAATATAATCCGCCTTTTTAATCGGGTTTTATTAAAAATAGCGGTTGATTATATTCAACCGGCGAACCGTTTTCTACTAATACTTTAACTATTTTACCATTAATATCCGATTCTATTTCATTCATCAGCTTCATTGCTTCTATCAGACACATTACTTTACCTTCTGTAATGTGATCGCCAATCTGAACATAAGGTTCAGCTTCAGGTGAAGGAGCGCGATAAAATGTACCCACAATTGGCGAACAGATTTCATGGAATTTTTCATCCTGTACTGAATTTTTTTCAAATTCAACAGTATTTGCTGCATTTATATTAATGGGTTCTTTAGCTGTATAATCCACAGCTTGATGATAAGCAGAATGAATTATTTCAGCCTTTTTGCTTATTGTTATTTTCAGATCTTTTTCTTCTATGGAAAAATCTGTTATACTGCTGTCTTCAACTATTTTAATAAGCTTTTTAATACTTATCAGGTCCATTTTGCCGGCTTTCTTAATTATTAATTTTTTACTCTTTCAACATATTCGCTGGTTCTTGTATCCACTTTAAGCAGATCGCCTTCGTTAACAAATATAGGGACACTTATTACTGCTCCTGTTTCCAAGGTTGCCGGCTTTAGTACGTTTGTTGCGGTATCACCTCTGAAACCCGGTTCGGTAGCTGTAACTTTAAGCTGAACAAATATAGGTATTTCCACAGATATTATTTCTTCGTTGTTATCCAAAAGTAAGTCAACTTCAATTCCTTCTTTTAGGAATTTTTCTCCGTCGCCAAAAAGTTTCTGATCAACATTAATTTGTTCGTAAGTACCGTTGTCCATTAACACAAGTGACTCGCCTTCGCGGAATAAATATTGATATTTTCTTCTTTCAACTCTTATAATTTCTACACTTTCACCAGAACGGTAAGTGTTTTCAAGCACTTTTCCGGTTTTAAGGTTTTTAAGCGTTGTGCGGACAAATGCTCCGCCTTTTCCAGGTTTAACGTGCTGAAATTCTACAATTGTATATAGTCCTTCTTTAAACTTAATTATTAAACCATTTCTAAAATCTGATGTATCTGCCATATATCCTCTGAATAATTTTTCTTCTTATTGTTTTTAAATACACTGAGCAAGATATCTGTCTGCTAATGTAAATTCCTGAGTTGTTTTATGTTCTTCTTTAATAGTGTTTAAAGCCTCTTTTGCCGATTCTTTATCTCCTATTTTAAGATAATTAATACCGGCTTCAAGCAGGTATGCGCTGTTTTGTGGATTTGTACTGTTCACTTTAGAAGCTTTAATAAAATATTCCGCAGCTTTCTGATAATCCTTCTTTTCAACATAACAAGCGGCCATTCCTGAATAAGCTGCTGCCGAAAACATTTCATTGTCCCCGGAATAATCTTCGTATTGTTCAAGAGCTTTATCAATATCCCCAATATTATAATAACTATTGGCAAGATAAATTCTGGCTGTTTCACCGTTTTCAGAGCCGCCGAATTCTTCCGCAATATATTTTAAACCTTTGTTATCAGTACCCGGTCTTCCTTCAATTGCTTCATTAAACATACCTGCTTCATAAATATCAATTATTTTTGCTAAAGATTTAGAGGCTTCAGTATTTTTTGTCTGATTATTTGTGATATAAAAATAAACAAGCAATCCTGCTGCTGCAACGGCTGCAACCCCTATTAATATTTGTTTTTGATACTTTTCGAAATATTGCATACTGTTATAATACAATGTTACAAGTTTGTCCTCTTTCATTTCTTTTTTCGAAATTTTCTTCTTTTTTGCTAACACATTATCTCCTTTTTTATCAATTATAATCTTTATTTACAACTCTAATATGATTAGAAAATATCCAGGCTTTACCCTCAAAATATACTTCGACACGATATACACCAGCAGATTTTACAAGGAATTCTGCTTCAGTGTTTTCAACTATCGAAACGATTTTGCCATCAAATACAAGCTGAATTTTAGCAACCGTTCCGGGAAGCAAAACTACAAATCTTAAAGAACTTGATAAAACAGCAGTATCACCCATTTTATAAGTTCCGTTATTATCTTTCCCAAAGAAACGAAATCCTTTCGATTCTTTCAGATAATCATTTGCAACAAAACAACTTCCCTGCAATAGCGATTTAAGAATAATATCTTTACATCTTTCAGTATTTAAAGAACTTGTATTTTCAATTTTTGTTTCCGTAAAAATATGAGTTCTTATTGATTTAAACAATACCTTATACGGGAAAACTTCCATTTCTAAAAATCCAAGGACATTTACTTTATGAGCATGAGCATCTATTCCGCCAATTCCAACAACTTTCCTTACTGAATTAAGCTCGTCCCATTTTTTTAACGTCTCGGCAGGCGGACATTCAATTGTTTTAAGGGGATGAAGAAACCTGTTATATTTATTTTCTTTAGTCAGTCCTTCCATCCATTCGGACATATGGTTCCAAATTTTAATTCCTGTAAATCCTTCAGCATCCCATTCATTCCAAGGATAAGGCGGATGTTCTTTGATGTTGTTTCTTTTTTCGTGCGGATGGGCAATAAAACCTATACCGCCGGCTTCTTTTATACTTTTCACATATTGTTTTGCAGACAAGCGTGTTGAGAATGTTTTATCAATTCCAAATGCCAGATAATGATTTTTATTTTCTTTATCATTAATCTCGCAACCTACAATTATAAAAACATTATTATTCCATCCTTCGTGACCTTCTTCTTTTGCCCTTAATGTATTATGGTCTGTAAGCATAATAAAATCTAATCCCGATTCTGCGGCAAATGCGGCGATATCATTAACATCGCCTGAACCATCAGAATATTTTGAATGGATATGAATTGCACCAATTAATTCATACATAGAGATTAAATTTTTCTATTATTTTTCAGAATTATAAAACAAGAATTATCAGATTTCGAATAATGTAGTATATTCGGTAGTCTGCTGTTTGATCATATCCGATAATTTAGTCATCAATATATTCACACGTTCATTAGGATTATCATCAAATTCTTCGTAAGCATTTTTATCGGTAAATACATATTGCTCTTCAAAGCAATTTTTTCTGTTTTTTGTTTCGTAAACAGAATACCCTTCAAGCCCGTCAGCTTTTATTAAAGCTTTTAATTCACGAATTACCTCAAGGTAGGCTTCCCGTTTTTCAGGAAGAATTTCATATTTGATGGAAAAAATCACCTTTGCCATTCAACTCCTCAGAAAATCAATATTTATTTGTTATTGTATTCTCCGGTAAAAATTAATTTTGCCGGACCAGTTAAAGAAATATTTTTTATTATGCTGTTAATATAATCAAAATTTACAATAAGTTTATCGTTACTTTTGGGAATTATTGTAACCGGCGGTTTAACATTTCCTTTCAGAAAACTGATTATTGCCGCTGCTGTTATTCCTGTACCGCAAGAGAGCGTTTCATTTTCCACGCCTTTTTCAAATGTACGTATTCTAATTACTTCGTTCTGAATATCTATAAAATTAACGTTAGTTCCTTCCGGTAAAAACTGCGGCAGATTTCTTATTCCCTTGCCTAACACATCAACAGGAATATTTTCTAACTCATTAAATCTGTTATTATAAACTTCATTTAATTCAGTTATATTTATAACTGTATGTCTGGTTCCGGTATTTATAAATGAACCTCTTAAAGAAGAATTTTCGAATTTTATTTCTATTTCAAGTTCAATTTCGGAAGGCTCATTTAGATTAATTGTAACAGAATTATCTTCGTTAATTTTAGCAGTATACTTTTTTCCGCAACAGAAAAACTTTGCATTTTGTTCAATTCTTTTACTAAACTGGGCATATTTAACAGCGCATCTGGCTCCGTTGGCGCATAAAAAACCTTCACTGCCGTCAGAATTAAAATACCGCATATCAAAATCGTTTTCTTTGCTTTTCAAAAAATATAGAAATCCATCAGCGCCTATTCCTGTACCTCGGGCACACATTTCAATCACTATTTCCTTTTCTGGAATAAAATCCGGAACGATATTCTGGTCGATCAGAATAAAATCATTCCCTGAGCCGCTGAATTTAAAAAACTTCATTTAATAAGTATTTGTTTTTCTTAATGAAAGAAATATAATAAATGAAGTGATAAAAATTAGGGAGAATGAAATTTTTAATAAAATTTTACAGTAAAAGTTGACCCAGAACCTTTTTTACTTTTTACGCTTATTTCGGCATTATTTATTTTACAGTATTCTCTCACCAAAGCTAAACCGAGTCCGTTTCCTTCGTGCTGTCGCGTGTATCCCTGCTCTTCTTGCCTGAAAGGTTCGAAAATTTCTTCTATCAGTTCCTGACTTATTCCTATTCCGGTATCTTTAACATCAATTGTTAATCTATCGTTTTTATCTCGAGATACTATTATTTCAACCTTTCCTTTTTCCGTATACTTTAATGCGTTAGAAATTATATTCGACAATATTTGTTCAACACTGTAGGAATCTGCTTTAATAAGTCTTTTTTCAGTTTTATATTTAAGATTAAAATCAAGTTGCTGACTTTTAGCAGTAATTTTAAACTCGTTGTACAATTTGTTTAATATTTCTCTGTCTATTTCAAATTCTCTTATTTCCGGAATATAAGCTCCTACTTGAAGTTCGGACATATTAAGTATAGAATCAATTGTTTGAATAATACGCTTTCCTGCAGAAAACATTGATGGGAAATATTGCTGAATTTCTTGGCTCACTTTGTCCTGAACTTCCTCGCGGAGCAGACTTGTAAAATTTAACAATGTACTGATTGGAGTACGTATTTCGTGCGACATTTGGGCAAGAAATTCAGTTTTTAGCCTTACTGCCTGCTCTGCTTTTTCTTTAGCATAAACCAGTTCTTTTTCTGCTTTTATTCTGTCTTCAATTTCTTCTTCAAGTTTAAAATTAGTCAGCCGTAAATCAGCTGTCCGCTTTTCTACTTCTTGTTCCATTTCATCGTAGGCTCTCTTTAAATTTATCTCGGCAATTTTTCTTTCAGTTACATCTATTTCCACCCCAATCATACCTACAATATCCTTATTAACGTAAACAGGCACTTTGAAACTTTCAAAAGCTTTAAGTGCTCCGTCATTTTTTTCGTATTCACTATGGAATGATTTTCCTTCAAGAACTTTTTTGTCTGTTTCAAGCCATTGATATTTTATGATTTCCGGAATTTCAAGTTCTTCAAGTTTCTTCCCTATATTATTCCCGTAATTTTTAATATTTACCGCATTTTGTAAAATATATCTTAAATCTTTATCCATTGCCCAAACGTCAAACGGAAGATTATTAATAAGTGCTCTTACCAAAGCTTCGCTTTCTTCAAAAGCTTTTTCTGCTGCAATCCTATCCTTAATTTCTTTTTCAAGCTGCTTATTTCGCGATTCAAGCTGTTTTTTTACTGAATGATATTTTATCTGGTTTTCTACACGGACAATCACTTCTTCAGCTTGGAAAGGTTTGGTTATATAGTCAACTCCGCCAACTTGAAATCCGCGAATTTTTTCTTGAGTCTCGGATAGTGCAGTCATAAATATTACTGGTATTTCAAAAAGCTGATTGTCTTCCTTAATTTTTTTGCATACAGTAAAACCATCAATTCCGGGCATAAGAACATCGAGAAGAATAAGATCCGGAAGATTATATTTTGCTTTTTCAATTGCACTTGCACCATCTTGTGCAATGTAAACTTTGTAACCGGTTTCTTTTAGAAAATCTGAAATAACTCTTAAATTTGTGATATTATCATCAACTACAAGAATTGAGTATTCGCTTTCTTCAAAATCTATTTTTGTTTTATTTTTCAATTATTGTTCTCAATATATCGTGAAATAAAGTCCAATATTTTTTTCTCTTCGTAATTATCTGCAAGTTTTTGCAGAATTTCTATAAAAGCAGTAAATATTTCATCTTTTTTATCGTAATTTTTCACATAGTTTTGAATTGCATAAATATCTCCGCGTTTGGCATATTCTTTTAACACAATAAGTTCTTCCTGCGGCAGCGGTATTACAGATTTAAAGTTTGGATTTAATATATTTTCTTTTTCTTCATCTTCATAAATCCAATTAAGATTTAGATGTTTTTGGAGAATTTCAATCAAATTCTGCCAAATTACAGGTTTAAAAAGAATATCATTAAATCCGGCAGCTAATGTTGTTTCGGTATCGTCGTCGGACATTGCTACAGTAACTGCAATAAAGGGTACTTCTTTTAATTCGGGAAGTTCACGCAAACTCTTAAGAGCATCAATTCCGTTTACATCCGGCATCCACCTGTCCATTAATATTAAGTCAGGTTTGCTCTTTAATACTTTGTCTATTGCTTCGTTACCGTCTTCCGCTTCAATAATTTTAAAATCGAGAGGCTTTAATAATTTAACAATAACATTTCTGTTTGATGAAATATCATCAGCTATCAGTATTTTTTTTCTGCTTCCCTCGTAACCGTATATTTGTTTATCGCTTTGTTTTGTAAGACGTAAATCGCTGCTTATTGTATGCATTTCAAGTTCAAACCAGAAATTGCTTCCGCGACCTGCATTGCTTTTTACTTGCAGATCGGATCCCATAAGATTCACAATATGCCTGCTAATACTTAGACCTAACCCGGTTCCTTCTTTTCGTTTGGATAGATCGCCAACTTGCTCAAAAGGTTTAAATAATTTATCTAAATCTTCTTTCTCAATTCCCGAACCTGTGTCTATAATATTAAAACGAACAAGCTGCTTGTCGTGATCTGTGTCTTTAATTTTTGTAACCTTAAGTATAATTTCTCCATCATCAGTAAACTTTACAGCATTTCCTAAAAGATTAAGCAATACCTGTCTTAATCTTGTTTCATCCGATAATATCATGTTAGGTAAAAGAGGATCGAAATCCGATTTAAATGTTAGTCCCTTAGAAACTGCACGGGAACCTATAATTCCGGTAATATTATCTAAAAAGCTCTGGAAATTTATAGGCATATTAACCAATGTCATCTTGCCGGCTTCAATTTTGGAAATATCCAAAATATCATTTATTAAAGTCAACAAATGTAATCCGCTTTGATGAATAATATTTAGGTTGCTTATAAATTCTTTGTCTTTTGATTTATTTTTTAAAATTTGTGTATACCCCATCATACCATTTAAAGGTGTGCGTAACTCGTGACTCATATGAGCAAGAAAAGTACTTTTTGCTTTGCTTGCAACCTCAGCTTTCTCTTTTGCTGCCAGCAATTCCTTATTCGAATTATCAAGCTCTTTTGTTCTTTCTTCAACTTCTTTTTCAAGTTTCTTATTATAAACTTCAAGAGAATTGACTCTTATTCTGTAAACAGCAATAATTAAAAATACCGTAAGAAAAAAAGCAGCAACCTTAAACCATGCAGTCTGCCAAAATGGAGGTATAATTTTAATTTTAAGTGAAGCTCCTATATTATTCCACACTTGATTGCTATTTGATCCAATAACTTTGAATATATACTCGCCGGACTCCAAATTAGAATAATTAGCGGAATTCTTATCAAACGAAGAAATCCAATCGGAATCATAATTTTCTAATTTGTACTTAAACCTGTTGCTGTTTGGATTGGTATAATCCATCACTGCAAATCTAATATTAATGTTGTTTTCTTTGTAACTTAGTTCAATATCTTTTAATTCATCAAAATCGAAAAAAATATCTTTTCCGTTATTCCTAACTTCTAATTCTGTAATAAATACTGGGGAAGATTGTTTAGTTGATATTATACTTTCCGGATAAAAGGAATTGAATCCATTGTTCCCACCAAAAAAGAGTTCACCGTCTTTTGTTTTTAATGCACTGCCAAAATTGAAAATATTCTCTTGAAGACCATCTCCCTTATTATAATTTATAAACTCATTTTTTTTGATATTGTATTTTGTTAAGCCTTTATTTGATGCGAACCATAAATTTTGTTGATTATCCATTATCATAGACTGGATAAATTTTGTGTCTAATCCATCGTTTTCTTTTATATGTTGTACCGTTAAATTTTTCTTATCAATTCTTTCCAGACCAGTATAGGTACAAACCCAAATATAGTTTTCATCTTCCGAAATACCCACTATGAAATCTGAAGATAAATTTTTATTAGAATTACTTGAAAAAATATTTATTTTCTCATTTTTATAGTCCACACGATAAAGACCATGAGCAGTAGTTCCGAACCAAAAGATACCATTTGAGTCTTCAAACAATAACTGGATAGATTTGTTTACGAGTATCTCTGTTCCAGCAAAATGCATAAAAGGCACATAACTATTTTCTTCGAAATCAAGTTTATAAATCCCTTGGGAAGAAGTGCCGACAATTATTTCATTGTTACTTGTTTTATAATACCCCCAAAAATTCTGTCCGAAAAGATAATCCGGTATTTGTATTTTTTTCTCCAGCTCTTCAATTTTATTAGTCTTTGGATTATATTTGGCTAATCCTTTGTTATAAATATTCAATAAAATTGTACCGTCTGGGGCTTCAAAAATTTTCACTACTTTTATTTTAGAATCTTGAGAGATAACGGGGTCAGTTTTAATTGCTTCAAAAATCTGTGTTTTTCTATCAAACTTACATAATCCCGCGCCTGTAGATAACCATAAATTTCCATTGCTATCTTCAAAAAAAGAGGATACTGTATTGTGAATAAGAGAACCGAGCTCATCTATTTCGTGTCTGAATAATTTGAACTTTGGGGGTTTCAAATTTAATTTATTTATTCCGCCATCAATTGTAGATATCCATAAATTTTCAGATTTATCTACATATAAACTAAATATGTAATTAGAGCTAAGACTTCCAACTGCATCTGGATTATTTAAATATCTAATAGTCTCTTTTTTTTCTTCATTAATAGAAAATAATCCGCCTCCTACAGTTCCAATCCACAATATTTTATTATGTTCAACAATAGATCGGATTCTTTCTTCGTGCAATCCTTTTAGATCAAATTCTTCAAATTTCGAAATTTCATTTTTTTCAACACTATATTTGAAAAGTCCATTTTCTGTTCCAAGCCAATAATCCCCCAACTCATCAATACATAAATCAAATATTTCAATTATTCCTTTTTGTTTAAACTCTGAATATATTCTCTTATCCTGAGTTCGAGGATTATATTTAATAAGTCCTTTAGAATTAAGGATTAAAAAGTTTTTATTATTATCTTCAACAATTTTAAATACATGTATGCCACTAATTATATTTTTAAATTTTTTATTAGCAGAATTATATTTGTCAAGCCCTTTATCAGAACAAATCCATAAATTCGAGTCACTATCTACAAACAGTTTCTGAATCCTATTGCTGCACAATGTTGTTTTATCATTAGGATCACTCTTGAATGATTCAAACTTATTGGAACCTAAATACTTATTTAATCCCCCGCCCCAGGTTCCTGCCCATATTGTCCCCTGGAAAACAATAATTGATGAAACATCATTATTTGATATCGAGTAAATATCTTTAACATTATTACGAAAATGTTTAAAATTATAACCATCGTATTTGGTTAATCCATCGCGTGTAGATATCCATATGAAACCTTTTTCATCCGAAATAATTTGATGAGCATTATCTGAATATAAACCACTTGTGGAATTAATATACTGGAAGGTTCTGCTTTGAGCAGTTAAAGTTACAAAAATTAAAACTGCTTGAATGCAGATTTCAATACACCAATGTGAGATGGGCTTAACTGTTTTAATTTCCATCCGTTTTCAATTTTATTATCAATTATTTACTTAAAACTAATCAATTTTAAATACTTTATATAATCGAATTAAACAAATATAAGTTTATCCAATTAAATTGGTTAGAAAATTTTTCATTTCAGTTAAATTAAGCTGAAAACAGTTCTCTTTTTGTGATTAATATTCTGTTTCGCCGTTTGTGTGATAAAGATTTATCCTAAATCCGCTATTAGAAAACAAGGTAATGGCGGATTCGTCCAAAGCCTGGCAAGCCGGATAAATCGACTAACAAAATCTATACATTCCTGAAAAACATCCCGATTAATTAGGGATAAGTCTGTATTACCCAAAATACCCAATAATAAAAGCTAAACCATAATATTGTTTGTTCAAATGACCATTTTGGGATAAAGATATTTAGCCAAATACTTCCAATTGGTATAGGATTACAACAATTCATTAACATACAGCAGTATATTAACTTTAATCATTGAGAAATTAATGTGAGAAAAGAAATAAATTACAAATTTCTGGACAATATAAATAAAATGAATATAACATTTATCAACAATTGTTAATTATACATTATTCATTTTTAATTGCCTTCAAAGTGGAGGTGGCGGGAGTTGAACCCGCGTCCGAAAAAACCGTTCAGAGAACTTCTACGCACATAGTCAGTTTTTTAATCTTGTTAAAGCAACTCAAACTAACATGATTTGCAATAACCAGCCTGATAAATTTTCGCCTCTTTTACTCAGACACTCAATTCGGCTATCATACCTAGTCGGCGTTCATCCTGTTCCCGATATGCGGAGAAGAAGTGAACGGCTGCTTAATTTTATTAAGCAGCTAAAGCGTAATTATATTCGCCAGTTAATTTTTTTTACCGTCGTTTATCGTGTCTACGGAGAACACGGTGCGCAATTCAAAGAGCAAGTAATCCCGTCGAAGCCAATTTCACCCCCGTATATTTTTCCATTCTTTATCAGGAAATCCGCAAGAATGATTTTCAAATCGGGCTAAAATAAAAAAAAGATCAGAAAGACGATTTAAATATATAACAATATTCAGACCAATATCAACATAATTAGAAAGAGATACTGATAGTCTTTCAGCCCTGCGGCATATTGTTCTGGCAATATGAAGATAAGCAGCTCCTTCTGTTCCGCCCGGCAGAATAAATGCCCGCAATTCTGGTATTTGTCCGCTGAAATAATCAATAATTTTTTCTAATTCCTTAATATTATCCGGATTAATTCTTAAAACTTTAGCATTTTTTTTTTCGGAAGGAGCTGCCAGATCGGCACCTAAAATGAATAAGTCGTTTTGTATCTGATTAATTACTTTCATAATTTCAGCATTTTTGACTTTAAAAAACGCTAAACCCAAAACAGAATTCAACTCGTCAACCGTGCCGTAACATTCAATCCTTAAATCATTCTTTGCTACTCTTTGTCCGCCAAAAAGTGCTGTAGTTCCATCATCCCCGGATTTTGTATATATTTTCATTTTTCAAAAGGCAATTTTGTTGTTTTAACGGAATAACTTGAGTTAGTTAATTTAACAAAAAGCTTTTCTCCGCTTTCAATATAATTCTTTTTAATTACGGCTAATCCGATATGTTTCTTTAATTTTTTGGAGTAAACTAAAGTTGTAAGTTTCCCGGCATCGTTTCCGGCAGAATCATTAAGATGAACAGGCAGACTTTCTGGATTTTCAGGAATTTCATCAAAAATAACTCCTGTTAAATTTCGCTGTATCTTTTCGTACGAATCAAGTTTGCTTATTACTTCCTGTCCGATATAACTGCCTTTTTTTAACGACACTTCTTCAGCAAGTCCTATTTCAACCGGGTTGAAGGACAAATTAATCTCATTAGGGGAAGCCGGTATTCCCATCTCCGTACGGAAAATGTTAAAAGATTCCGTGCCGATAAAAGATAAATCGAAAACTATGTTGTTATCAATAATATATTTTATAAATCCTTCTGCTTTTTCTAATTCAATCATCAGCCAGTATTTTTCCTGTTTACGTATATTATGAAGCTTAAACAGATTAAAAATAAATCCGTCAGCATTGCAGGGGGTTAGACTGTTATCTTCTATTTTATCCACCAGATTTCCGCAAATAAGAGTTAAAAATGAATTTGCCTGAGGTCCGGATATTTCAAGTATCAGAAAATCATCGCTTACATCTTTTTTCTCAATATTTTCGAGATAAATATAATTTTGAATCCAGCTGTGAAGTTTGTCTCTGTATTCGGAATTGCCGACTAAAATATACTCGCCAGCACCTAAATTTATAAAAGTAGTACGGTCTATTACTTTTCCTCTTTCATTTGTAAACAAAGTTCTCAATGTTTTACCATCCGGCAGATTTTTAACATCTTTAGTGCATATTCTGTTAAGAAAATCCGGTGTGGTTTCACCCGAAAAACTAAGAACCGAAGCATCGGGACAACGCACAGCGACACCTTTCGTGAGAGAATAATATTCTTTGTCGGTGTTATTAAAAACTTTAACTTTACCGTTTTCGCCGAATAATATTTCGGGAAAGATATTTTTGTAAATATCGGTTTTTAAATTTACAGGCTGTAAAGCTTCATCCATAATTTCCTCAAATTCTTTTTTTTAGAATTTTCTAATCCATTTATTACTTTGATTTGTTCTGTAAATATTCTTTTTAACATCCCAAAAAAACGACACGGAATCAATCAGACGGTTATAATCCAATGAATCTGAAAATCTGTATTCATAATAATCGGGATAAAGATCGTTGTTAAAATTAATTAAAGTCCGTTTATAAGCAACTCCTTCATATGTTTCAAGCAAATGAGGAGTTTCAGAAATTCCATCAATAAAAAAGTAATTATAATTTCTGAATCCTGAAATTATTCCGTCTTCAAAATTAAGCTGAATATAATCAATATTTTTCGGTATCCACTTTTTCATTGCAATATAATTAAATCCGCCGTGAATAGGAACTTCTTTTTCCCAAACGAGGGAAAAATTACCGTTATCGCAGCGGAATAAAGTCAAATAAAAAAACGCGGTTCCAAGTTTTGTGCTGTCGAGGTTGATAAAACTCGATTCATATCCGATTACATTTTTCGGCTCAATATTTCGTTCGCCTGGTTTGGATTTGGCTATTACCGCAAAAACGTAATTCCTTTGTCCGTTAAAATATAAAACTGCCGGTTTTGGAATATTATATGTAAGCGACCTGTCAAATTCAATTAAATGTGTTCCGGCAGGATAATTTCGAATTACATATTCCTTAATTGCTATTGTATCGCAGGGCTGCCGGCTTACAGTCTGTTTTTTTTCCATTTCCAGATTGTAGCTTTTAATCTGCTTAAGTTTTTCATCTTCGCTATCCCTGAAACAGCCGGATATCATAATGCTTAAACAAATAAGCATAAATATTTCATTTTTTTTTATCATCAATCAGCTTTTTGCAAATTCTTCTAAAAAGTATATCGAACTGTATATCCCCTTTTCGAAATTATCAAGTGCAAAATGTTCATCCGGCGAATGTATATTATCCGAATCCAAGCCAAACCCCATGAGCACTGCAGGAGCTTTAAGCTGTTTTACAAATTCAACCACTACAGGAATTGAACCTCCTTCGCGGGTAAATACTGTTTTTTTGCCATAGGCTTTCGATACAGCTTTTGCAGCAGTTTTTATTGCTTTTTCTTCAAGAGGAATAAAAATAGGATAACCTCCGTGAAGATTTGTAATTTTTACTTTAATACTTTCGGGAACAAGACTTTTAATATATTTTGTGAATTCGGCAGCAATTTTTTCGGGATCCTGATCGGGAACAAGCCGCATACTTATTTTTGCTGAAGCTTTAGAAGGAAGAACAGTTTTTGCACCTTCGCCTGTAAATCCTCCGTAAATTCCGTTGCAATCTAATGTAGGTCTTGTCCAAATTCTTTCTAAAGTTGAAAAACCTTTTTCACCTTGCAGCATTTTAACGCCTAATTCCTTTGCGTATTCTTTATCGCTGAATTTTAATCCGGCAAAATTATCTTTTTCTTTTTTAGTTAATTTTAATACGTCTTTATAAAAATTAGGGATTGTAACTTTACCGTTTTTATCCTGCAGTTTGGAAATTAGTTTTGCAAGTTCGTTTATAGGATTGGCAACCGCTCCTCCGAAACTGCCCGAATGAAGATCGCGGTTCGGACCGGTAAGCTCAACTTCCATATAACAAAGTCCCCTCAATCCGTAATTTATTGTTGGAACTCCTTCGGCATACAGGCTTGTATCCGAAATTAAAACGGCATCGCATTTTAATAACTTTTTATTCTGTTTTATGAATTTTTCAAGATTTTCGCTTCCTATTTCTTCTTCGCCTTCAATTAAAAATTTTACGTTAACAGGTAACGATTTGTTTGTTTTAATATACGATTCAACGCTTTTGATATGAATAAAATTCTGTCCCTTGTTATCGTCGGAACCTCTTCCGTAAATTTTACCGTCTTTTATTACCGGCTCAAACGGCGGGTAGCTCCAAAGATTAAGCGGATCGACAGGCTGAACATCGTAATGTCCGTAAATTAATACAGTAGGTTTATCCTTTGCGTGAAGCCAATCGGCATATACCAAAGGATGTCCTTCTGTTTCAAACAAACGCGCGTTTTCCATCCCCGCTTCTGTAAGTTTATTTTTAACAAACTCGGCGCAATTTAAAATATCTTTTTTATTTTCGGCAAGGGTGCTGATACTTGGTATTCGGATATATTCTTTTAATTGTTCAATAAATTCCTGCAGATGCAATTGCGCATAATTTTTTACGTTTTCCATATTTGCTCGGTCCGATTATTAAAAATGCTATGTTTCAAATTTAATAAATAAAATAAGCAAAAATTAAATATTGATAAAGAACTTCAATAAAAAATAAAATTTATTTGAGATATTTAATTAATTTTGCAATTGTTTAATTCATACAATGAACAAATGATAATTTACCGATATATATTCCGGAATCTGCTGTTCCCTTTTTTAGGAGCGATATTTGTCCTGACTGCGGTTCTACTACTTCAGTTTCTTATGAAGTTTGCTGACAATCTTGTAGGCAAAGGACTTAGCATTTTTGTAATAATAAAACTTGTAGTTTATAATCTTGCATGGATGTTTGTGCTTGTTGTTCCTATGGCTGTTCTGGTTGCAACAATTATGGCATTCGGCACTATGGGGCAGAACAACGAAATAGCTATCTTAAAAGCTTCGGGAGTAAGTCTGTACAAACTGATGATCCCTCCGGTTGCTTTTGCAGTTTTACTCTGCTATTCATTAATTCAGTTTAACAATCACGTTTATCCCGATGCAAACCACGCAGCCCGGCTTTTAATGGTTGATATAAGCAAGCAGAAACCGACTTTATCTTTAATTCCGGGCGTATTCAGTCAGGAAGTGGAAAATTATTCAATTCTTGCCCGCGGAATAAATCCCGAAACAAACGACTTAACAAACCTAACAATTTACGATTATTCCAGCATCGAAAAAGTTAATATAATTACTGCCCGCAAAGGAAAGATATATTTTGCAAAGGAACACGATAAAATCATTATGGATTTGGAAAAAGGGCAGATTCACGAAGCTGAAACAAGAGACAAATCCGTTTACAGAATACTTAAATTCGATAAACATAAAATTGTAATGAACGGCGATAAATTTTCCTTTAAACAAACCGGACCCGGCGAGCCCCGCAGCAACCGCGAACTTGGAGCGGCAGAACTGGTTGTAATTGCCGACAGCCTTAACCGTGAAGTAATTCCGATGAAAGAAAATTTCTCTAATCTGATAAATAATTATTTTTTTGCTGATTCGCTTATGTTCAATAATTCGAGAGCAACTTACAGCAAAATGGAAAGATTTTTATTTTTCCGCGCCGAAGATATGTTAAAATCTGCCCGGAATTCTTTACGAGTAAGTCTTGCCGATATTTCATTCAGGCAGAAAAACATCAACAACTTTTGGGTGGAAATTCACAAAAAATACTCTATCCCTTTTGCCTGCATTGTTTTTGTTCTTGTAGGCGCTCCCTTGGGAGCAATAGCGCGCAAAGGCGGAATGGGTGTTGCAGCTCCCCTGAGCCTTATTTTTATTTTTATTTACTGGGCATTTTTAATTGGAGGCGAAAAACTTGCCGACCGCGGACTTTTATCGCCTTTGTGGGGGATGTGGAGCGCAAATGTTGTTCTTGGTGTATTGGGTGTGTTTATGACTATCCAAAGCGCGCGCGAAAGAATTACTCTCGATTTCAGCAGATTTCAAAGACTCGTTCCAAAAAGTATTAAAAAATTGTTTGGCGGAAATGAAGATAATTGATAAATACCTCGTAAAACAATTTCTTACAATGGTTCTTTTCGGACTTTTGGCAATTTCCCTTTTGTTTGTTGTAATCGATTTGATGGAAAATCTTGATGATTTTATTGATCATAATGTTTCGAACGGTATGATTATAAAATATTACATCGTTTTTATCCCTGAAATATTACGACTTATAACTCCCGTTGCCGTTTTGCTTGCAAGCCTTTTTACCGCCGGAAAAATGAGTAACCTGAACGAGCTTACTGCTATGAAAGCCAGCGGTATAAGTCTGTACCGTTTCATGATTCCTTTCCTTATTACTTCGTTTTTTATCAGCCTTATTTCAATTTATTTCGGCGGATTTGTTGTTCCCGATGCAAACAAAGAAAAAGTTTTTATAGAACAGAATTACATGCAGAAAGGCATTGAAAGAACAGGCAGTAATGTTTTTTTTCAGGATAGCCGCACACGTATTGTTTCGATACAATATTTTAATACCAGCGATAACATTGCGCACAAGGTAAGCATTCAGGAATTTGATGCAAAAGATATAACACAGATGATTTCGCGTATGGATGCCGAAAGAATGCAGTACGATACTTCGGCAGGAATTTGGATAGTACGCGACGGTGTTCAAAGATTTTTCCGGAATAATAAGGAAACAATGAATCCGTTCATCGAAATTAAAATTGATTATCTTGGTTTTAAACCGGCTGATGTGGTTAAAAAGCAGCAAAAACCTGTTGAAATGACTTTATCGGAATTAAATGAACTTGCTGCCGATCAATTAAAAACAGGCAACGACCCTACACGTATTTTAATTGAGTATCATTCCAGATATTCTTTTGCATTTGCAAGCTTGATTGTTGTTTTTTTCGGTTTGCCTATTTCCGGCAACAAGCGTAAAGGCGGAATGGCAATTCAGGTTTTAATCATTCTTCTTGTAACTTTTACTTATTTATTCTTGATGAAAATTGCCGAGGCATTCGGTAAAAACGGAGTAGTAAATCCGGTTCTAACAGCGTGGTCGGTTAACTTTCTGTTTCTTTTAGGCGCAATTTATAACACTTATAAAAACAGAAAATAAGGCATTATTGTCTGCTTGAAAAATGACGCAATACAACTTTGCAAAAATAATAAGGTTAACGCTGCAATTTAAACCAATAAAAGAACATAATTTCGAAAAGGAGCCAATAAATGCTTATTCCGGTAAAAGTAGAAATACAATCTTTTAACAGACCTTATTCTAATTATGCTCTTATTGCATTTATTACGTTTTTTTTCTTGTTAACAATGTTTCAGGAAAGCGGTTTTTTGTTTGATAATCTTGTTTTGAAGAATTGGAATCCGGCTGGCATTATCGGAAGCATTTTTCTGCATGGTGATTTTATGCACCTTTTCTTTAATATGCTTTTTTTATATGTATTCGGTAATGCTATCTGCAATTCAGTTGGGAATATACTTTATGTGCCTGTATTTATTCTGCTTGGAATTTGCGGAAGCGTGCTGCATTTAATTGCCGACGGAAATCCTGCAGTGGGAGCAAGCGGAGCAATATCAGGGTTAATCGGACTGGCAATGGTCTGGTTTCCCAAAAGCAAGGTAAAATTCTATTATTACTTTTACTTTCATTTTGGTTCTTTCAGTGTATTTACATTAATTGTAGCTCTTTTTTATCTTTTAAGCTATTTTTTCGGTTTGTTTTTTTCCGGCGGGGGAATTGCCCATTATGCTCATATCGGAGGGTTTTTAGGCGGAACTGCTTTTGGTCTTTTTATGCTCTTAATGAACAAAGTTGCCCCCGATCAGGATACATTGCTTGATGTTATTTCCGGAAAAAGCAAAAAAAGGAAGCGCAGCTTAGAAGAAAATATTCAGAAAGCGCATCTTTCGAAAGATGATTATAAAAGTTACGGACAAGGAATTTTAAACAATTACGAAATTCAAATGATGAATGAACTTAATAAAGAATATGATGCATTTGCTGTCCCCATTGAATCTGTCCCAAAATTCCGGATTTTAAGAGTTATTGAAACTACCGAAAACATTAAGTGCTTTGCCGTAAACGAAGGCGATTCGATATTAAACATTTCCTTATCTGAAAAGGACGGAAGATGTTCACTTCTTCCCGAAGATAAATTTCTTCAAAACAGTTCCGGCGTTTTTAATTTTAAAAAAGGATTTTTTGAAAACGGAAGAATTATTTTTGGACTTTATTATAACAACAGCAGCCATTTCGGCAGTCGGAAAATTTTTATTTTTGATAAAGAGAAAAAAGAGATTTACGAAGAAACTGAAAAACCGGTAATAAATAGTTAACAAACAATAAGTAACATTAATTATATAATTTCAGGAGTTTATTATGAAAATCAATACCTACGAAGACATTGCTCTGATTGAGCGCGAAGCAAAAAAAGATTATATCGACCGTCACTCGGCATTTGTTTATTGTGAAAATACTGCCAAAACAGGTGAAATGTTTAAAGTTAAAGTAAAAGTAGGAAACCAATACAAACATCCTGATGATTTCGATCATTATATTTCTTACGTTCAATTGTGGAACGCCGAAACGATGCTTGCCCAAACTACTTTAGTTGCAGGCGCAATGGGCGGAGTTCCCGGAAATGTTGAAGTGGATTTTAATATTGTTCCGCAGAAAAAATTGAAACTTACTGCAACCGCTTATTGCACTAAACACGGTTTGTGGCAAAGCGACCCGGTTGAAGTTGAAGTAAACTGATTATGTTTTTCCTATTAATAAGTCTGGTTTAATGCCGGACTTTTTTTTTCAAACGACTAACTTCTGTTACATAAGACAAGCATAGTAAATAGTTTAAGTTTTCGGTTAATAATAAAAGTCTCTTTTAACTATTTACTTACCTTTTAATTATTCATTGCCTTACTTAAATCCCATTTTACCAAGCATCCGGTAAAAATTTGAAGGGGCAAAACCCAGAAGACGCGCGGCTTCGGCTTCGTTTTTGGTTTTATCCATAACGTGATTAAAATAACGCCAGCGGAAAATGTTTTCCATCTCTTTCCATTCAAGAATTTTATCGCCGAATGAAAATTTAGGACCGTCCACCGAGCCCGAATGTTTTTCCATTTTCATCACACCCAGCAAATCATCTTTTGTTATTTCATCCTCAGCCGTAAGCAGTACCCTTTGAATAACATTTTGAAACTGACGGATGTTTCCCGGCCAGTTATAGTTTTGAAGAACATCCAGTGCATCTTTCGATAGACCGGGTTTAGGAATTGACATCTGCTTGCTGAATTGGGAAATAAAATGCCCGGCAAGTTCCGGAATATCTTCTATTCTTTCCAGCAAAGTAGGCGTATATATATAAATAACATTAAGTCTGTAAAACAAATCGGACCGGAATGTTTTGTTTTCCACAGCTTTTTCGAGGTCCTGATTAGTAGCAGAAATTATCCGTACATTAACTTTAATTTTTTCGGTTCTGCCAATTTTATCAATTTCACCTTCCTGAAGAACACGTAAAAGTTTTACCTGCGAATTTGTTGGAAGCTCACCGATTTCATCCATAAAAAGCGTACCGTTGTTGGCTTGTTCGAATAATCCTTTTTTACTGCTGTTCGCTCCAGTAAACGATCCTTTCTCAAATCCGAACAATTCGCTTTCTATAAGATTTTGCGGAATACTTCCAGCATTAATCGTTACAAGATTTTCGAATTTCCGCTTGCTTAAATAGTGAATGTGGGTTGCCACAAGTTCTTTGCCTGTTCCCGAAGCCCCCGAAATCAGCACGGTTACATCTTGCTGCGATGCTTTTTCTATCTGTTTTTGTAATTTTTTAATGGGGGCTGAATTCCCTATTAAAGGTTTTTGCGCAATTATTTTATCAATAGATTTATCGAGCTGCAGATTTGTTCTCGATTTTTCCAGATTCAGTTTTTTCTTTTCGTAAGCATTCATTATCGATAAAAGCAAATCGGTAGGCTGATAAATATAGTCTTTTATGTCCGATGGATATTTAGTGCAAAACCACATAGCGCCTGCTTCAATAAGATCTTTTGCAAGTTCGAAGTTTGTTACATTTATTGTCATTTTTGTAATTACAATTATCTGTATGAAAGGATCGATAAGTTTTATACGTCTTATCAATTTTTCGCCCGTAAGGGGACCAACAATCTGATAATCCATAATTACAACGTCAAACTCATCATTATTATCCGATAAAAGTTCAATTGCCGAAAGCCCGTCCGATACTATTTTTTTTATCTGAATTTTATCGTTGAAGGGTTCCAGCGTTCTTTTAATTCTGTTAACATCATAGGTCTCATCTTCAATTAAAAGTAAATTGATTATTTTATCAAATTCCATCGTCTTCTCCGTAAAACCATTTTAATGATTGATTAGTAATATAAATCTTCCGCCGCCTGTTTCCGAATTTTCCGCCTTTAATTCCCAGCCGCATCGCTTTGCTATTTCGTAAGCAAGGTAGCATCCGTATCCGCAATTTTTCCCTTCGGCTTTTGTGGAAATATTTTCCAGAAAAATTCTCATTACTCCGGCATCATTTTTTTCTAGCAAATCCTCGCGAATTCCTTTCCCATTATCTTCAATAATAATAACAGACTGATGATTTTCGGGATGATATTTTGTTAGTATTTTTATATTGATTATTTCTTTATCCGAGTGATCTATTGCATTTTGAATTATAGGTTCTATTATTTCCCAGACCACAAATTCGTTTATGGAAACCACCGGCAGATTTTCATCAAAAACAGTATTAAATTTTATAGAATTTACCTGCCTGCTCGTCCTTAAAAAAATATTATTTATTATAAAACTCAACACTTCATTCAAATCTGTGCGAAAAATGTGGTTCCGGATTGTCTGCAGAGGAGGATTATACCATTTCATATCGTAAATAACCCGCGAAATAAAATTAGCATATTTCGATATCCGGTACTTAACATCGCGAAAATTATTTTCATCAATATTATCAAGATCCTCATTTATAAAACCCATAACCTTTTCGGCTTTATGATGAGTGTGATATATTCTTTTTGTGAAAAGATGTTCTTTCTGCTGAGCAATATATTCAGTAAGATGCGCTTCTCGTTCTGAATAAAGCAATTCTCTGGCTTCATCCCGCTCAATTATTGTATAGGTGGAAATGTAAAATACTATCAGCAAACCCATCAGAATTAAAGATGAAAAGATGAGAACTGTATGATCGAAACTGGCTAATATCTTATTGCTGATAAAAGTAAAATCGGGATGAATTTTAAGATAAACCGCACCGCTGTACTCTCCGTGAGGAACTAAAGGCACATAAACCATAAATACGCTTTGCTCTTTTTTTATGGTAGTAATCAGTTCTGTTTTCACCATCTCTTTATGAATAGCAGCATATTGTTTTACTGCATCTATATATTCAGAATTGGATGTTGTATCGGCAAGTTCGCGGCTGTAAAAGTAAGAGAATAATTCACTTCCCAGATCCACAGCAATAAACTTATCCCCATAAGGAAGAATTACACACATTTCTTCAACATTCCTCTTCATTAAAGGCTGTTTTAAAATGCTGTTAAAAGAATGAATAAGATTTTTTGTTTCATTCTCGTTGATTTCGTCCTCATTAAAAGGATCGGATTCCAGTAAAAGCTCCATTGCAGTTGTAGTAAGGTTTCCAATCTCTTCGGCAGAATTTTGCTTATACCATTCCATTGTATCCGAAAGCAGATCCTGCAATGTATTCTTCTGTAAGTAATAAACAAATATCTGAAAAAATATAAGAGTCAGGAAAATTATAAGGATATGTTTCCATTCGAATCTTATGTGTTTTTTATTTTCGGATGACATAATACCGAAGATTAATCGTTTAATGTTTTTTCTTTATTAATTTTTTCGGTTGCCACTAAAATTGCATCATCAACCGATATTTCATTTTTAAGCGCCAAATGGAAAAAATGAGTAATTATTTCAGATATCTTTGTATAATTTTCGAGCGAAGGACGATGTTTTCCCCATTTAAGTATTTCTTTAATGCGCAAAAGTTCGGGATGTTTTTTAGTAAAATTAGTATCACTATAAACTTCATTATTCACGGGCAGCATACCGCCTGTTTCATAAAGTATTTCCTGACTTTCTTTTTCGAACATAAATTTCAGAAATTTCACCGATTCTTCTTTTCGCGAAGATGTTTTCGAAATCATAAGATTCCAGCCGCCGAATACACTGGCAGTCTTTTCCCCTTCAAAATGAGGCATAGGTGCAATTTCAAGATATTTTAATTTTGAGGTGTCGGGAAGCTGCCTTTTATATTGTTTATGATAACCGATCCAGCCGCGTAAAAACACAGCATCGTTTGCATTTGTATAAAAGTAACTCCTTGTTTCATCGAACTTAAGAACATTTAGAGGAGAATATTTGTATTTATTTATAAAATCGCTCATCAAATTTAAAGATCTTTTAACCGAGTAATTATCAAGATTAATATTTTTTCCATAAAAAATATTATTCATTTCTGCCGGAGATAATAAATCAAAAAAGGTGCAAGCCATCCCTTCAAAATCGCTTCCGCAAAAAACATAATATGGATTATTTTTTCCTTTAAACCGTTTCCCCAGCTCAATAAATTCTTTCCAGGTTATTGATTGCTTTAATTTTTTCTCAATTTCCGCCCCATCATTCAACTGATTTATTATGTCTTTTCGATAATATAAAACTCCAATATCTAAAAATAGAGGAAGAGCAACAATATTGTTATTTTGATAGGAAGTTTCAAGAATTGTTTTATCAATATTATTAAGCAGGCTTTTATCGAAATATTCATCAATTGCGTATCCCCATTTTGCAAAACGGGGTATCCATATTAAATCAACAGCAAAAACATCAATACCATCGCTATGGCTTCTTAATGAACGTGTGAGAATTTCTTTTCGGTCGTTTGTAGTAAAATTGTAAAAAGGAAGATTTACAGGAACAACTTCTATTTTATTTTTATATCGCTGGTTAAATCTTTCAATAAGTATTCTGTGTGCTTCAGAAATATTATCGATGTAATATATCTTTTTTATTTCCTGCTCCGGAAATAAGCTCAACTGAATAGGATGATACAAGTAAAAGATAATCGAAAGAATGGGAATCAGGATTGATATGAACCAAATTGGTGATTCTACAATAAATTTTGAAACTTTATTCAACTTTTCTTCCCTTAGTAAAAATCATCACATAACAATATAATATTATTTTTGCTTAGTTTTATTAAGACTATGCATTTTTGCGAGATAACGGGCATATTTAGAATTCGGGTCCAGTATTTTCAGCAGATTAAAATACTTTTCTCCCATATCAAACTGACCTGATAAATAATAAGCACGCGATATATTAAATACTGCCTGAGGGTCTTTCATATCTGTTTTTTGCAAATATTTGATTGCTTCGGAGAAATTTCCGTTTTTTAATTCAATCTGACCGATCCATTTAAAAGCAAAATCATTTTCTTTATACCGAAGAGATTTTCTGAGAAGTTTGTTAGCCTCATCATAGTTCTCAAGATTGATATACACTATAGCAGCCCGCTTGTAAAATTCTGTTTCAGCTGGAAGCGATGCTATTAATGCTTTATATTCTTTTAACGCTTTTTCATTTTCACCTTTGCTTTCATAATATTTTGCAAGATCTAGGTGTCCCGCTTCAAGATTATAATTATCGGTCGGTAAAACTTCAAAAGCAATTTCTTCAATTTTGTTTTTAGGAACAAAGGTCTGCATAAAATTTACGGTAGAACCTTTTGGCTTAAATGGCCAGCCTTGTGTTAAATCGTCAATTATCATCTTACCGTAAACACTGTCGAGCTCGGTAACTGCATCGTTTTTATATGAAGTAAAAATACTATCCTGCCAGTTTTCGCTTATTATTTTTTCATTTCTTAAAGTTTCGTAAAATGCTTTTGCAATCAGACAATAACCGTCAATATTTGGATGAAGATGTTCTAGAATTAATTCCGCACCTATAATTTCGTTTTCCGATTCGTTTCGAAAATATTCTTTCATCGGCACAACCGGAATTGAATAATTTTTCCCAAGATTTACAATTATCTCATTAAATTCCTCGGAAGCTCTGAAACGTAAAGCATCATAATCTTTAGCTTTTAGATAAAAATTTTCGGCAGTTTTAAAGTCGCTTTTCTTTTCAAATTCTTTGCCTTTCAAGTAATAGTATTCGGCTGAATATGTATTGTCTCCTTTCACCGAAACAAAAGGTTTCTGGTCTTTTAAATTGCTTACTAATTCGCTTACTACAACCTTTATTTTTTTATCTATAAATTTTTCTATAATTTCATTCATATTTTCGGTAAACTGTTCTTTCCCGGCTTCATATAAATCTGATTTATAAATAATTTCCTGTTCTTGAGCCATTCGGGACATAAGAGAAGAGGATGGATTGTTTTCGCTGCTGCCGTAAAACAATTTCCCGATGCTGATTTTAAACCACCCGACTATATCCCTCAATAATATAACTGACTTAAATTTTTGCAGCTTGAGATACGATTTGATAAGCCAGCGGTTATTGCCAATAGACTGAACCGATCCGACTCCCATTGCTCCGTAATATTCGTTGTGACCTGTATAAATTAGTATTAAATCTGGAGAATTCTCAATTATTTCATCAGTTAAATCAAGCAGCGTATATGTATTTATTGCCGAAAATGAAATATTTACAACTTCAATCTTTTTATCAGAAAATGTTTCGGAAAGTTTTCTTTGCAAAACATTCGGAAAAGCTGCATTGTTACTATACGGAAAGCCTGCAGCAGATGACTCCCCGAGAACAAAAATTCTGTAACAATTTGACGGTTTGTTTTTTAAGAAAAGCTGAATAGGCGGAGTAGGAGCATTTTCCTGCAGATAAAAATATCTTCGTGTAACTTCAGGATTGCATCTTAAATATTCTTCGTATCCTTCAGGTCCGGCAATAAAAAGCTCTCTGTTTCCACCATAGTTAATTATGTTTAAAAATATTTCAATAAGCAGAATAAAAATAAAAGGGAGCAGAATTGTTAATGTGTAAAATAATCTCTTTTTGCCCAAAGAAATTTCTTTAACTGCCGTTTTATTTTTTTTCCCATCATTCTTAATATTTTTCATTAAGCTTTTCCCAGGCATATTTATAAAGATTAAACATTTTACGAATTCAAAAATATGTAATCATTTTTAATTTTGAATAATTATTTAAACAAAAAAAGGAGTTTTATCTTCGTCATAATCCCGAATTTCTATAACCAGCTTTATTTTTCCCGTGAGGACTAAAACTCCGATTTTTGCTATTTGGAGGTCTATTTACGTTTAGGAAAATTTTCCGGTTAGTTGATTTATTTAATTTTGTCTTTTTCAAAATAAAATTATTTCTTTTCATTTTCACTATTTAGTTCTGGGTGATATTGATATACCAAATCCCG